>Ga0209185_1001044_pt1 | contig 25930 bp, 25 predicted proteins | sample SidtaG_2_FD_187425 | JGI IMG/M metagenome (GOLD analysis project Ga0209185, IMG submission 187425) | Marine algal microbial communities from Sidmouth, United Kingdom - Sidmouth_Asex2 metaG (SPAdes) (version 2) | ecosystem: Host-associated > Algae > Red algae > Unclassified | place: Sidmouth... | reverse complement strand
AATATCTAATGGTATATTGGAAGGGACAAATAGTAAAATACAACTTGCTAAAAGAAGAGCACGAGGATATAGGAATACTCAGAATTTTATCAATATGATCTATCTAATTGCTGGAAAATTGAAATTTAACTACCCATACCAATCAACATAGAACCAATAAAATTGTCTGGAACTTATCAGGATAAGTAGGCTGAATTATCCAGTGATTTAGGGAATTTGAATGTTTAATACAGGTTAAATAACTGGACAAAATCTCTGTATCCTCGATTATCTTAATGTTTTTCTCAGTTACATCTCCGAAGCCATTATTCAATTCTTTTTCTATGTAAGAATAATTTATATTGTTAAAGAAAATTTCTCCATCGTATTCCCGGGTTTTATGAAGGATATAATAACCAGTTTCTGAATTTGGATCATTTATAATGGTAATATTTTGAGTCCCAGTATATGCACCACATGTATCTTGCATAAATTCTTGCACCCATATGCCATTATTCAGGTCACTTCCATTAGGCATAATCTCATGATTAGAATCAACAACATGACAACCATTCGTATAGAAAAGCAGATTGCCATTTTTGTCACATATTGAGGCGTTATTACCGAAAAAAGCAATTGGTATAACTCCTTGAGCAGACTTCGGTGAAGACCCGTTTTTGAAATCGAATATGAATGATTCATTCCCTTCAATAAATGTATCATAGTTATATCCATTCAACCATACGTAGTCTTCCTTTTGAGCCATGGACTCAAAAAAGAAAAAATGAAGAACAATTATTATGTAGAAGAATTTTAACGATTTGATATTAATATTTAATGCTTCTGAAGGTTGTGTTCATATTACTTATATACATCAATAGAGCTCACTCCAAGCCCTCATAATTTTCCATTCCGAATGCTGGCACACAAAAACATAATATCAGTAGATCTTCTACACCAGTATTAGTAATTCTCTGAGGTGTATTTTCTGGAATTTTTATGATGTCTCCCTTAGATACCTCTTGAGTATAATCTTCTCCTATTTCCATAAGACCCTGACCTTCGAGGATATAATACATCTCAGCAGTATCTTTAAGTCTATGCCATGCGGTAGTGACATCTGGTTCTACGCGAGCACGTGCTATGGAAGAGGATCTATCATTGGGGTTGTTAAGTAGTTCTACAATGTGACAGCGTTCTTCAGTTAAGAACTCTTTGGTATCATCAGTTTTGATGTGTAATATTTTGTCCATAGGAGAACTCTTATTCTATGACTAATTTTCTGATGAAGGTCTCATCATATTGTGCTATGGTCATGACGTAGATACCAGGAGTATAGTCTCGTACTGATAGAGCCATATTTTGCTGTCCATCGAATGCATCTAACTTTTCTGAATAGATAAGCTGTCCATTGAGATCAGATATGAAAATTTTAGTGGGTGCTTTTCTACCTGTGAATTCTATCTGTAAGTCTGCAGATGCAGGATTAGGGTACATGTTGAATTCATTGATAAATTCACACTTATTGATATTAGTTTCTTTGACGAGAGACTTGTCAGGTTCGTGGCATGCGTGCTTGACATTAGTGGCATATATCCATTTGTAATCCTCTAACAATTGCTGATCATTATCTATAAGCACTTGCGCAGAAGTTGCCGTTATTCCACAGAAAACAAATAGAGCTGTTAATATATAAGTGTGTCTCATAGGTTTTTCGTTATTATTATCTGAAAATACGTACTTTTTATGACGAAGTTCAAGTTATATACCGTTTTGCTACGAGAAGTTTATCTTTACCGTATGCATAACGGGTATGGTTTACTTAACCATAAACATTTATCTTTATAAAAATACTGCAAAGAAATGGATGGAGTACTTTATGTAACGGACGAGAATAATAATAAGAAATATATACAGATAGATCTTCATAAGCATGGCGCTATTGTTGAGGACATCCTGGATCGACTTACTATACAAATGAGAAAGAATGAAAAATCTTATCCACTTAATGACATCATAAATGAATTAAAAGAGGATGGTGATTTAGATAAGTATGTATAAGCTTAGAATTTCTAAATCTGCAGTAAAAGAATTGTCGAAGCTTCCTAAGAAGCAAGCGCTAAGGCTATCAATTAAAATCAACGCATTATCAGAGAATCCAAGACCTAAGGGTTGTATTAAACTGATTGGGAGTAAGAATGAATATCGTATAAGAATAGGCAATTATAGAGTGTTGTATGTTATAGAAGATTCTGTTTTGTTAGTGAATGTAATTAAAGTTGGAGATAGAAAAGACGTGTATTAATTGGGAGAATAATGGATTGGAAGTCAAGTATATTAGGATTCAAAGCTTACATGATCTTGGAACGATCTATGTCGGAACATTCCGTGGAAGCCTATATTAGAGACATCAGTAAGTTATCAGAATACATAAGCATTAGAGAATTAGACATCAATCCTACAGCCGTTACCTATCCATTCTTACAAGAATTTATCGCTTACATACATGAGTTAGGATTGGGAGATAGAACGCAGGCAAGAATAATATCTGGAGTGAGAGCATTCTATAAGTATCTTCTTGTAGAGAATATTATGGACGATGATCCTACAGGATTGATAGATGGTCCTAAGCTCGCAAGAAAAATTCCCGATGTCCTCTCAGTAGAGGAAATTAATGAAATCCTATCTGTCATCGATATGAGTCAGGAGACGGGTCATAGAAATCGAGCTATGCTAGAGACTCTCTACGCATGTGGTCTAAGGGTTACAGAATTAGTTACACTCAAATTATCCAATTATTTTCCAGAAGAAGAATATATTAAAGTCTTAGGAAAAGGTAATAAAGAGCGAATTGTACCTATAGGAGCAGACGCTATAAAGCAGAATAATATTTACATCAATAATTATCGAAATCAGAAAAACATCAAGCCTGGCCAAGAAGATATATTGTATCTCAGTAGGAGAGGGAAGGGACTAAGCCGTGTTATGATATTTACAATAATAAAAAATCTTGTCGCTAAGACGGGTATAAAGAAGAAGGTAAGTCCTCACACATTTAGGCATTCTTTTGCGACTCACTTAGTGGAAGGTGGAGCAGACCTGAGAGCAGTACAAGATATGCTGGGTCACGAGTCTATTATCACTACAGAAATATATACACATATCGATAGAGAATACTTAAGAGATACGATCATGCGTTTTCATCCACGTAATAGAGAACCAAAGAATTGATAGTAAGCTCATATACTAATAAGGCAAAAGCAAAAGTACTGAAGGCATTCAGTGCAATAGCAATTATATGCATGATGTGTATATCTTGTGCTAAGTTAGGCACACCATCAGGAGGACCTAAGGACACTCAAGAGCCTCGAATAATAGAAGAAGGGTCAAGCCCTAATTATCAAACGAACTTCAATGAACAAGAAGTTGTATTAGAGTTTGACGAATGGGTGGTTGTCCAGAATGCTATTAAAGAGGTTGTCGTTTCGCCGCCATTAAGTTATCCATTTAAGTTTGAGGTGAAAGGAAAAAAAGCTGTTTTTTCATTTTCTGAAAATGAAGAATTAAAACCCGATGTCACCTATCAAATAAACTTTGGAGATGCCGTAAAAGATTTTACAGCAGGTAATGTATTTAAGAATTTTGTTTATGTATTTTCTACGGGAGACAAGATTGATTCCTTAAGTATGAACGGTACCGTAGTAGATGCTTATGATAAGAAACCTGCTAAGGATGTATTAGTGATGCTCTATGATAATATATCAGATACTGTCATAAGCACAATAAAACCATTCTATTTTACTAAGACTGATGATAGCGGTTCGTTTCAGTTACAGAACTTACGGAGTGATACTTTCCGTATCTATACACTCAAGGACGAAAATGTCAATTACATCTACGATCTACCTAATGAGCAAGTCGGTTTTCTGGATTCTCTAATTGTATTAAATGACACGACAACCGTAAGTGTTGATTTAGAAATCTTCGATGAATTAGATGAGCCAAGATTAATAAACTACAAGCAAGACAAGAAAGGACTGATAAAAGCAATCTACTCACAGCTGCCCGAGAAGTATAATGTTATGGATACCACTGATACAAATGCTCAGTACACTACAGATAAGGATACCTTGATAATATGGCATAATCAATTGAATAATGACTCTATGTATTATCTTGTAAAGTATGACAATAAGATAGATACAATTATCAATAAGAAGTCGAGAAAAACAATGATCGACGAAAAGCTGACTTTAGCCAAAGGCCAAAAGAAAAGTATCACTGCGTACAAAGGAGATAGCATAAGTATTCAGTTTAACCATTACCTTATGCCATCAGATTCTATGCAGCTGAGTTTGTCAGATACTATACAGACTTATCCAGAAAGCGATTATAGGATAGATCGTAAGCAATTGGTTTTGGAGTATGACAGTTTAGATATTAATCAGAAATATGATCTTACAATATTGCCGGGCTCTATTAAAAATATATATGGAATTACAATTCAAGATACTCTAAACTTCTCTGTCAAAATTAAAGATCCCAGTACGCAAGGTAAAATTAATATTACGGTCGTCAATAATGACGGCAAACAGTATGCCCTGCACTTAGTAAAGTCAGATCAGGTAATAAGAAAGGAAACGGTAAGAAACGATACAAGTTATCAGATAAAGAAACTGGAAGCTGGCAATTATATACTGAGAGTAATAGAAGATATTGTGCCGGACAACAAGTGGACTCCTGGTAATGTTATATTAAAAAGACAATCAGAAAGGATCAAAGAAGTACCTTTGGAAGAATTAAGAGCGGGGTGGGATATAGAATTTGAATTAGACATTAATCAAATATTCGATGGAGTTAAGAGCCAGTAGTCTTGTAAAAAAATATGGCGCCAGAACGGTGGTTCAGTCTGTAGACGTTAACGTCAAGCAGGGTGAGATAGTAGGCTTACTTGGTCCCAATGGAGCTGGAAAGACAACATCGTTCTATATGATGGTAGGATTTGTTAAGCCGAATAGTGGGCAAGTTTTTCTCGATAATCTCGATATTACTTCTTATCCGATGTATAAGAGGGCTCGTAAGGGGATCGGTTATCTACCGCAGGAAGCGTCTATATTCAGGAAGCTATCTGTAGAAGATAATATATCTGCTATCCTTGAGATGACTAAGTTGTCCAAGGCAGAACAGAAAGATAAATTAGAATCACTCATTGATGAATTTAGTCTAGGAAAAGTACGTAAAAATATAGGAGACTCGCTGTCAGGAGGGGAGAGACGTAGGACGGAGATAGCCAGAGCGTTAGCATCATCACCTAAGTTTATTTTATTAGATGAGCCATTTGCAGGTATCGACCCTATCGCTGTCGAGGATATACAGATTATCGTCTCTAAGCTTGCGCAAAAAAATATCGGGATTCTCATAACTGATCACAATGTACGGGAGACTTTATCGATTACGGATCGAGCTTACCTCATGTTCGAAGGTAAAATATTACGGTCGGGTACATCAGAACAGTTAGCTGAAGATGAGATTGTCCGTAAGGTTTATTTAGGAAAGAATTTTGAATTAAAGAAGGTCGTTATATCTGAGGATGGAGAAGCATAGTGGTATATGGTATTTGCTATCGATGATAGTTTTATTTCTTATCTGCTCTTGCGGAGAGTATGAGAGTCTTGAGATTCAAAAGAAAGCCAAGCGTTCTGCTGATTCTTTATTTAGAGTCCATAAAGATTCACTTAAGAAATTAGGTGATACGCTTTGTGATATTCATTATCCAGAAATTTATAATAAGGCATACGATTCTATAAAAGATAAGCAATTACTAATTACAAAAGAACTCTTAGAAAAATGAGAATTTTGCTTTTTATATCGCTTCTGACTTTTATATCATGTAGCCAAGAACTGCCAGATAGGAACGAATTAATAGAAGAGTATTATAATGAGAGCCGAGATGCTTTGTTAGATCGTCGTATGAGGGATTGTATTCGTTCTGCTGAGAATGCAGCTCAAGTAAGAGTTGATTCACTCATCGATCGATTAATTAATACTAATCTATTTGATACACTTAACTTTCCGGCTAAGCCGATCAAGCCGGCTACTCCTGAGCATATCATAGATAAAGTGAGTAAGTTTTAGATCGAGTAAATGATTAGACTCGTGTAATCTTAAATTTTAAAAATCAAGATTCTACCTTTTCTATTTTACTTCTTAGGATGCACAAGTGTCATCTCTTCCACAAGATGTCCAGCTCCGGCTAACTTATCTACACACCATAATATGTATCTGGCATCGACCATAATATTACGGCATATAGAGCTATCGTAGTTGTAGTCACTCATGGTACCTTCCCACGCTCTGTCAAAGTTGAGACCTATCAGATTACCATGAGCATCTATGGCAGGACTGCCTGAGTTACCACCGGTGGTATGATTGGTGCCTATGAAGCAGATTGGTAATTTACCATTTGTATCGGCGTAGTCACCGTAGTCTTTTTCATTATATAGGTCAATTAATTTAGAAGGCACATCGAATTCGTAATCGCCAGGCTTATATTTTTCCATGACACCATCGAGGTATGTAACGGGTTTATATCTTACAGCGTCCATAGGTTCGTAGCCATCTATTTTACCATAAGTAATTCTCAATGTACTATTAGCATCAGGATAGAATCTCTTATTGGGAAAAGTCTCCATAAGCGCTTTCATGTATAACCTCTGTAGAGAATCGATGCTGAATTTATTATTGCTGTATGGTCTTGCAACTTTTTCATCATATAGATTTTTCCAGTCCTTACCCATGACGTATATAGGATCAGCCTTAAGCATAGTTACTGCAGATTCAGGAGACTCAGATAATAGCGCCATCATTTTGTCTTTATCTGAAAGTACAGATTTACTGTAGAGCGTATTGACTTGTTCAGTTGGATTATTATCAGACATCATAAATGCAGGAATAAATTCTTGACTGACATTCTCTTTGTACATCTGTGTGAGTGCAGTGAATACTTCAGCATCGATCTCAGGCCTGTAGTTTTTATAGAAATTTTCTAACCAAGGGATTACTCTGTCTTTGAATCCTTCGTAGCCTTCAGCGCCTTCGTTCTCATATGCAGAGACCAGTCTTCTTGCTATGCCTGCAACTCTCATGAGTTCTACATTACGACCTGTGACTTCGCTATAATAATCACGGACATAAGCATAAGGTTCTTGTGCTTTATACAGATCATCAAATTCAGCTAAGATGTTTTTGTAAGGGCTGTTTTTAGGTAGTGCAGTCATGAAGTCTTTTTCTAAAGCTTGTTTCTTTTCTACGCCTTTCGTCTTTTTGATACCAGTAGATTCTCCTATCCACTTCTTCCAGTAATTGGCTAAGCTGGCAAATTTAGAAGCATACTGTATCTTAATAGCTTCATCTTTTCTCATGTATTTATCTAATATCGCTAAAGCTTTTTCTCGTATGCTGATCTTAGCTGGATTAAGGACATCTACTATCTGCTCTACAGCTATTGCTGGAAGATACTCTTGTGTACTTCCTGGAAATCCAAACACCATTGTAAAGTCTCCTTCTTCTACACCATCAAGAGATATCGGTAGGTGATGCTTAGGCTCATAAGGTTTGTTATTTTCTGAATATTCTGCAGGTTCATTATTAGGTCCAGCGTAGATTCTGAATAGTGAAAAATCACCTGTATGTCTCGGCCATACCCAGTTGTCAGTATCTGCCCCAAATTTTCCTATCGATTCTGGTGGTGTACCCACAAGACGTACATCATTATAAGTTGTTGTTATAAATGCGAAGTATTGATTACCATGAAAGAAAGGTCTGATGACGATGTTTTGGAAAGGCTTCAATTCTCGCTCTGCTCTTAGGGCGTTTATGTTTTTATCTACAGCTGATTGTCTTTCTTTGACACTCATATTATCATTTACACCAGATAGAACTTGGTCAGAGACATCAATGATCTCATCTATCAGTGTTGCGAATAGTCCAGGATTAGTCAGTTCTGATTTTAGATCTGAAGCCCAGAATCCATTTTTCAATAAGTTATTATTTATCGAAGAATGAGATTGTATCTGGCCATAACCACAGTGATGATTAGTAAGTAATAATCCTTGTGATGAGATAATCTCTGCTGTACAGAATCCTCCGAAGTGTACGATGGCATCCTTGAGAGATCCTTTATTGACGCTATATATATCTTCTGCGGTTAGCTTAAGACCCATCTGTTGCATCTCTGCTTCATTGAGACTTTTAAGCAATAGTGGGATCCACATACCTTCTCCAGCTGTAGACACATTTAGGAAACTAAAAATAAGGAGAGCAGAAAAAAACGATTTCATATGTTTAAATTTTTTTGTATTAATAATATCTGTAGGTAGTAATAAAATGCATATGCCTTTAGAGCATTAATTATCTACGTGGCGGACGTTTATATTTTCTAAGTTTATTGATTCAATGTTTTACATAATACAAGATTCTTGTAATTTAGAAAAAAACTTACTCACACTGTAGATGGATCTGTCTTTTCTATATCAGGAAGGTGAATTTAACGCTTTCACAACAGAACACTATTATCCATTGCTGATAATTGCAGCAACTGGTTTTCTGTCTATGTATATAGCTAAGAAGTATTTAAATTTAAATCAACAATGGCGTTTAATTTTTTTATTGAGTTTGATTCCGCTCATGGGATATCTTATTATGTTGGCGTCAGTAATTTATGATGGTTCATTCTTACTGGAAGAAGATTTACCAGTACATATCTGTCGTTTTCTTGCATTTGCGACGCCAGTTATAATATTTAAGAAAAATCGCTTTTGGATGGGTGTCATCTATTTTTGGATTATCGTGGGTACACTGAATGCTAATATCACTCCTGATATTGAAAATGGCTTTCCGCATTGGAATTATTTTACTTATTGGATGATGCACGGTTTTCTGGTATTAGTCCCGCTATATTATGTGATCGTCTTAGGTATCAGAATAAAGAGATTAGATATATGGAATGCATTCTGGGTCGCTAATATCTATGTCGTTTTTTCCTTAATTATCAATTACCTATTAGATTCTAACTATATGTACACGATGCGTAAGCCGCCGGTAACGACGCTTCTGTCTTACATGGGAGATTGGCCTTATTATTTGTTGTCGGTGCAATTGTTAGCGCTGTTTTTGTTTGTGCTGGCTTATTTGCCTTTTTTGTTTTTGTGGAAAGAATCATACTCTTCAGAAAAAAATTGATTCAGGAAAAATCGCTCAATTTGGTGACAAATACCATATACCTTTACACCTAACACCTTACACCTTTACACCCTTACACCCTTACACCTCACACCTTTACACCTTACACCATAACACCTTACACCTTTACACCATACACCTTAACACCTTACACCTTTGCACCTTACACCTTACACCTTTACACCATACACCTTAACACCTTACACCTTTGCACCTTACACCATACACCTTCACACCTAACACCTTAATACCTTATACCATTGCACCTTTGCACCTTTACACCTTACACCTTTATACCTTTATACCTTTATACCTTTACACCTCACACCTTCACACCTTCACACCTTCACACCCTCACACCCTACTTATCCCCACCCATATACCCTAAGGTCAAATGTGCTAATGCCTTGATACCAGTTATCATCCCTGCCTCATCTACAAAGAAATCTGGAGTATGGTGAGGAGCGGTATCTTCATAAGCTTTATCTAATGGCTTGCCACCTATAAAATAATATAGACCAGGTACCTTCTGTGCAAAGAATGAAAAATCTTCAGCACCCGTACTTGCGACTGTAACCATAACGTTATCTTCTCCCGCGGCATCATAGAGGCTGCCGATCATCTTACGGGTAAGCTCAGGATTATTGAATGTAACAGGGTAGCCCTCTTCGATAGTGACTTCTGCTGTAGCGCCACTTGCTTCCGCGATATTTGTTACTGTAGTCCTTATCTGCTCATGTATTTTCTTCTGCATATTGACATCTAAAGTTCTGATGGTGCCGATCATCTCTACTTCTTCTGGAATAATATTACTTCTGAGCCCGCCTTTAATTTTTCCTATACTTATAACGGCAGCATTCTGAGTGAGATCTGTCTGTCTACTGACTATTGTCTGAAGACCCATAATTATCTGCGCAGATACCGTTATAGGATCAACGCCTGCCCATGGTCGTGAGCCGTGAGTTTGCTTACCTTTTACTTTTATAACCATACGGTTAACTGCTGCCATGATACCACCGACTCTATATTTTATTTTTCCGATATCAGTCCCTGCATTAATATGCTGACCGAACATTACATCGATACCATACTTTTCTATGAGACCTTCTTTGACCATCAGTGCTGCGCCGCCTTCTTCTCCGGGGGGAGCACCTTCCTCAGCTGGTTGAAATATGAATACGACTTTACCATTAAGGTCCTCTTTCATTTTTGATAAGACATGGGCTGCGCCGATGAGCATAGCAATATGAGTATCATGTCCACACGCATGCATGACGCCGACTTCTTCTCCGAGAAACTCAGTTTTTACTTTCGATGCATAGGCAACAGGCGTACGTTCTGTGACGGGCAGTCCGTCAATATCTGCTCGTAAGCCCACCGTGGGACCGGGACGTCCAGAGTCGAGAACTGCTACAACTCCAGTGATCGCAATACCAGTATCTACCTTAAAGCCCATCTGTGTCATTATACCAGCGATCTTCTTAGCTGTATCAAATTCTCGATTAGATAATTCTGGTGTCTGATGGAAAGCTCTACGTAACTGTATGATAGTAGGCTCTATTTCTTTAGCGTATTTTTCAATGTCAGCTATATTATCTGATTGTCCAGATATGTTATACGAGAAAGTAAGGCAGAGAGTGATTAGTATGTATTTCATAGATATGTTATAAATATTATAACAATGTAAGCATAATTTGAATTACCACAATTATTGAATAATTTGTTGTAATAAATTTCACAAAAACTTTCCATATGAGGTATACTGCTACTGGTGTATTATTATTACTGACCACTTGTCTCTTATCACAGATCACGACAAAATCTGAATGGGATAGTAAAAACAAACGATACAAAATTATAGCTGAAAGTGATTACCACGAATATAGAGTAGTGAAGGTCACATTTGATTACATAAAAGGTCGATGTCGTGATGGAAATAAGGGATTCGTTAAGACCGTAGGACCTGGTCGTAAGACACTGACAACTATATCATCAATAGAAGGTATGTCCGATTCCAAACCAGATTTTAGATATAACTCGACGAGTTCTTCTGGTAGGACTGATAAAAAGCCCGATTATGGTTACCCTTATCTTATTCCTGTACAGCATGGCAAAAAGCATAAAGTCGATAAGCAATCTTACTTAGGTAAGACATATGGAAATTATGACCCTCCAAAAAACTGGTATAGCCTGAGTATAAAGACTAATTCTGGTGATACGATCTATGCTGCTAGGCAAGGTGTAGTCTATGATGTGAATGATAATATGGAATCTGGGTCAGAAAAGAACATATCTTATTCTCAAAATATTAATAGCCTCAGAATACAACATAAGGATGGGACCTCAGCGAGCTACAAACCCTTTCAGAATGGAGGTATCTTCGTATCTAATGGAGACTTTGTATATGCAGGTGATCCTATAGGGGTTATAGGCGGCGAAAACTATGAGTATGGAAGTCATCTTAGCTTTTCAGTATTTCACTATGATTATTACCCTAAGACGAAGGAGAGCAAGGAAACGGAAGAATATTTCAATTATGCTTATGTGCCCGTCGACTTTCACTCTGTAGATGGTATTCTCTCATTCGAACACTGTAATACAGTAATAGAGTCGGTACATGAAGACAATATCATATGCTATGAAATGTCTAAAAAGCAACGTAAAAAATGGAATAAGCGCCAATCAAAATAATAGCTAATAAAGCAAAGTATTGTGGCAATAGTTTTCTAAAAAATAAACCCCCTTTTTCTAATCCTTATCCGATTTTACTTGTTCTTAGAGCATGTGGTTCGAATCATACTATAAAAATAGAAAGGGACTTATAGTTCTCTTTATTTTACTGGGTATTCTAAGTGCTTGTAGCCTACCTTTTCTAAAGTTTGCCTTCAATTTTGAGCAGTTTTTTCCAGTAGGAGACGAAGATTTAGATTATTTTCAAGAATTTATTGCTGAGTTTGAAAGTGATGACAACTTTCTTCTTGTAGCTATAGAGCAGAAGCCATCAGTTTTTGATACCCGCTTTCTTCAGACCTTAGAAGCCTTTACTGAAGACTGCAAGTCCGTATCTCATGTCAAGAATGTACAGTCATTAACTACATTTAAGTATCCTACTGTCACTCCATTTGGTCCCGGAGCTTTAGACGCCGTACATATAGATGACCCGTTAGCGCTGAAGCAAGACAGCGTTAGATTACTTTCGGACGAACGCATCGTTTATAACCTACTTAATAAATCTGGTGATGCTACAGTCGTAATGCTCAAGACTATAGAAGATACTCAGATAGATGAGTGTAATCAGATAATAGACGAAGTCAATGCTTTACTAGTGAAGCATAATATTGAAGACTACCATATGCTTGGTCGGGCATATTTCCAATCAGAGTTATCAGAATTACAATTCCGTGAGATTTTATTATCTACGGTAGTGAGTGGATTTCTGATATCTATAGTGATGATATTGATATTCAGAAAATGGAGGAGTATACTGATTGCGTTAGGAAGTATAGGTGTGGGCTTGTTGATATTTATGGGTACGCTGTCTGTGCTCGGACGAGAGCTTACATTGATGGCTGCTTTGTATCCGATACTTATGCTTATAGTAGGGACGAGTGATGTTGTACACATAATGACCAAGTACTTTGATGAGTTAAAAAAAGGCAACGATAAGAAAGAGTCTATAAAGATTACGATCAAGCAGATAGGTATGGCAACCTTATTGACTTCTCTTACAACTGCTGCAGGATTTGCGACTTTATTGACATCACGTATTGTACCTATTAAAGACTTTGGTATTAACTCCGCTATAGGTGTGTTGATTGCATATATCGTCGTCATCGGCTTGACGTGTCCTCTCATGACGTATTTTAAGAAAGAAGATCTCATAGCAGTCAATAAGAAAAGTATTTTCTGGAATAAGTGGCTCACTAAAAGTTATGAATACACCCTGTATAATGGTAGAAAAATCGTTTTAGGATCGGTAATATTTATAATTGCATGTCTGTATGGGATGACGCAGATTCATACTAATTATGACCTGTCTACTAACTTACCGAGGGGTGCTAAGATTACTGAAGACTTCAAGTTTTTTGAAGATCAGTTTGCTGGATTTAGACCTTTAGAATTAGCAGGATATATACAAGAGGGTAGTGGTTATACTGACTACGAAGTTATGGATGCCATATCGAGAACAGAAAACTTCGTCAAATCTCAAGAGGAAATTAATACGACAATATCTCCGGCTACGATTGCAAGAAGTCTTAACCAAGCCTTACATAATAATGACTATAGTTTCTACAAAATGCCCGATACGTCAGTCTATAATAAATCAAAAGGAATACTGACCGTCTTGTCAGCTGCAAGTGCTAATATGCTTATAAGCAAAGACAAAGAAAAAATTAGGATTAGTAGTAGAGTTAAAGATATCGGCGCTGATAACATCAAATTATTATCTGGAAGAATTGATAATTGGATAGGAGAGAATATTGATAGTTCTATCATACAATTTAAGCAGACGGGGACAGGTCTTATTTTGGATAAGAACTCAGAGTTTGTGAGAGAGAGTTTGCTATATGGCTTGGGCTTAGCGTTGATCATTGTGTCGGTATTAATGGGACTACTTTTCAGAGATATCAAAGTTCTATTTATAGCGATGTTACCTAATGTGTTGCCATTATTATTTGCAGCGGCATTAGTGGGTTACTTGGGCATTGCATTGGAGGCAGGAGTGTCTATCGTATTTGCAATAATATTTGGAATCGCTGTCGATGATACTATCCACTTTATGTCCAAATACAAATTAGCAAAAGATCAATATAACGATAGGGAGAAGGCATTACAAGTTACTTTTCAGGAGACAGGTAAGGCTATAATTTTTACATCTATTATTTTATTTTTTGGATTTATGATATTGCTCTTCTCGGCTAATCTACCAAGTGTTGTCATCGGTCTACTGATCTCTGTGACGCTGGTAAGTGCACTTGTCGCAGACCTTATTTTATTGCCTGTGGTATTGAGATATTTTGATGTATAGGATATGCTTTTTGAAGTTCTACTTTTATATGGAGAAAGATTAACTATTCTTACCAATTTTTTGGCAATGTAAATACCTCTATATTTGATATAAAGAATATCAGGATGGATATAAGAACTGAAAAATTAAAATTAATCGAGTTACTACTACACACAAATAATCCATCAATAATTGAGAAAATAAGCTCAATATTTCAGTCCGAAGACACAAGATATTTGGGAAGAGCTAAGCATGGATCAGCAATTAGAAATTGACCAAGCAATAGAAGAAATAAAAAATGGCCGAACAGTTCCATTTGAAACTTTTATCGCAAAAAATAAATGATGCAGAGACAAGTCGTCTTATCAAAATCTGCAGAAATTAAACTCACCTCCCTTTTCGAATATTTATAACTAATTGGTCAAAGAACTCTAAGTCTAAATTTATATCTAAGCTAGAAAGTAAATTACAGTTAATAAAAGAAAAACCTGAAATCTTCCTAAAGTCAGAAATTAGATTAGGACTTCATAAATGCGTTATAACAAGACAAACAACAATGTATTATACTTTTGAATAAAAGAGCATTTACATCTTGACCATTTTCGATAATAGACAGAATCCCCAAACTTTGAAGCAATAGATAAAGCAGTAGTTAAAAGTTATTAAATATTCTTTGTCTAATTTCAATATAGCTGAATTCGTTTTGAATTCAGTTTCTTCAACATAAGACCCTATCTTGCCATTCTATGATAATGGTCCTAAGCTTCTGGTTAATTATAAGCTTTCTATGCTTAAGCATAGGACACATACTCATGTCTTTTATACAGAAATACGTTTCTTCTACAATAGATAGTCCTCAGGAAATTATCTTGGTGTTTCAGTTTTTGCTAGGTATGGCAGGGATTACTTTTTTAGGTAATATCGTCAATGCTTTTAGTGGTGTCAGCTTGTGGTTCTTGATCGGTATAATGGCAGTAAGCTTATTATATACATGTCTGAAGCTGCGGACTGCCATAAAGTACGCTAAGAAATTATTGAGAAAAATAAAGCCACAATCCTTTCTTTTTCTGTTGATGGGTTTTGTTATTCTAATTGTTGCATTATCAAAATCAACAGTCGTTACTGAGAATATGGATGAGATGGGATACTACTTAACTACTGTTAAGTGGATAGAGAGTGGGCCCACAATTTCTGGAATCGGACTTTTTAATGGCAGATTAGCTATTAACTCTGCTTGGCATATGTCGTCGGCTATTTTCGGTTTTGATTTTCTGTATAGAGGAGGAGCTTATGATTTGAACGCCTTTTTGTTTTGCCTTGTTTTCATAGTTGGTATTATAACGGGGTACAGAATCTATAGAGGTAGTAGTATAAGTTATACTTCTGATATTTTGCTTTTATCGGTATTGGTATTTCCATTTCATTCTCTGATAGATTCTATGGATGCGGATTACCCAAGCATTTTCATAGGCATATTTTTAATCGCGGAGATTATAAGAAGAATAGAGCGTAATGCTTTTTATATAATAGATAGTCGGTATTATAGTTATGTAATCGTAAGTCTCTTTTTATTTACAATAAAGCCATTTTCTATTGTCTACCTCCTATACCCATTAGTAGTTTCTATTTATCATTTTATAAAAAGGAAGAGAGCTCACTTTTTGATATTAGTGATACTATCATTAGTGTACTCATTACCATGGTTCTATCACAATTATTTAATAAGTGGATATATAATTTATCCATTGCACATCATTGATTTATTTGATACTGTATGGAAGCTGCCTTATGATTATGTACGTAATACAAGTCTTGTCGTAGCAGAGTATGCTAAGGTAGAATTGATAAGATCAGATTATCTCTATACTGGCGTTAAGACATTAAATATAATGGAATGGTTGCCGACATGGATAAGTAATAATTGGAATTTAGTGATAGGTAAATTTGTAATTATTTTTCTCCCTTTGAGTGTATTGGGTTTTATACTTGAATCGGTTTTATTAAAAGTAAAAAGAGAGTTTTGGGTTTTTAAATTATCACTGCTTCTTATCTGTTTGTTTTGGTTTTTTAATTTTCCTTCTATACGTTTTGGATGGGCATTTATATTAGGATTTATAGTTGTTACTATGGTTGGCTACACACATTTTTTTAGACGTTCTAAGCAGTCAGTATTTTATGTCATTGCATTTATGGTAGTGCTATCAGTAGGAAGAAATATTTTGAAAACTGCCAATGATTTAAGTATTGAATCACATCTCTTACTGCCTAAGCGAACGCCAGAATTATTAGAGTATAATACAGTAAAGACGAACTTCACATATTACCAAAGCGAAACAGAATACTGCTATGATAAGTTACCGTGTATGCCGGTGCATAACCCCTGGAAAGTAATACAAAGAACTGAAGATATTAATGATGGATTTATCCTAATGGATCAGTAGTCCTTATTTCTCTCCCAGTAATTCTGATCGGTCACTTCTTCTAATAACTGTAGGTAATTCTGATATCTGAGTATACTGATCTCTCCAGATTCGAGTTGCTCTTTTACAGCACATTTGGGTTCTTCTTTATGCATGCAATTGTCATACTTGCAGTCGACAGATGCTTTGAAGAATTCTTTAAAATTATGTGCAATATCCTTCTCTTCTAAGTGATTAAAACCTAAAGTTTTAATACCAGGAGAATCTATGATACGTGTCTTATTTTCCAGCAAGAACATTTCTGCAAATGTCGTAGTATGCTGACCCTTGCCAGTATATTCTGAAAGTACTTTCGTTTTCAGTTCTTGATCTGGAAGTAGGCAATTTATAAGTGAAGATTTACCTACGCCAGATTGTCCAGCGAATAAGCTAGTCTTGCCTTCTATAATAGATCTCATATTGTCAATACCATCTTGGTCCATAGCGGAGACAAGATGTGTGCTGTGACCTATTTTTTCGTAGATGTCTCGCAATTCGTTATAGAGAGCGAGATCATCTTCGTTATAGAGATCTGACTTATTGAAGCAGATATGTACAGGGATATCATAGGGTTCTGTCATAAGCAAAAACCGATCTATAAATCCTTGCTTAAGCATAGGCCGCTTAATCGTTACGATAAGTATAGCTTGGTCTATATTAGCGGCGAGAATATGTAGAAAGTGTTTTTTTCGTGGCGATTGTCGGATGACATAATTCTTACGGTCTTGTATTTCTTTGATCATACCCGTCTCCTGACCTTCTTCCATTTTGACAAGCACATTGTCACCGACTGCTACAGGGTTAGTCAATTTTTTTCCATCTAATTTAAATTTGCCAATCATACGGCAAGCGATGATATCTCCAGAATCGAGCAGCACTTCGTACCAGCTTCCTGTAGATCTTATGATGAGTCCGTTAAGCATCTGATGTACTTTTGACATTGACAGAATGTATGGCTGCAGACATATCGATAATGAGCTCAGGGTCTTTCTCTAAAGCATTACCTATAACGATAATATCTGCTCCTGCTTCTGCTGATAGCTTTGCAATTTCTGGATTTTTGATACCTCCGCCGACGATTAACGGTATATCTATATGTGTACTTACGGCATTTATCATCGATGGTGATACTGGAACATCAGCACCGCTACCTGCTTCTAAGTATATTAGCTTTAATCCTAATAGTTCTCCTGCAATGGCTGTAGAGACTGCTATACTATTCTTGTCATGAGGTATAGGCAGCGTATTGCTTATATAATTAACTGAAGTAGGTCTTCCTCCATCTATGAGCATATATCCAGTAGATATAACTTCGATGCCACTTGCTTTAATATGAGCAGCAGATTCTACATGCTTGCCTATAAGTAGATCAGGATTTCTACCTGATATCATAGATAGATAAAGAATAGCATCTGCTTCCTGAGAGATTTGATGTGTTGTGCCCGGAAATAGTATCGTTGGAATATTAGATTGTTCCTTAATTCTAATCAGAAAATTATCTAAATCAGAATGTAGCAATAGACTACCGCCTATGTAGAAGTAATCTACATGCGCATCATTAGATAGTTTAATGACTTGATTAAGCTTTTGATTATTGCACTTATCGGGATCAAGAAGTACGACGAATTTTTTATCGTTCAATTTCTTGGCTTCTACAGTATTCTTATATATGTTCACATCATGACTTAGCATACATCTAAGGTATAAGAAATATAGCTATCTTATATATTACATTCAATATGAACTATAATAAATCGATAATCTTGCAATGTCCAAATTAGATCATCTTCAGAATATATTTACTGCGGAGATAGGAGCTGTAGATCTTCTTCTTAGAGTACCCGGTAGAGCTAATATCATCGGTGAGCATATTGATTACTGTGGTGGAAGAGTACTACCATTTGCGATATCGCAAAGTATGCACTTTGTGGCTAAGCGACGTGATGATAACATAGTTAGTATAAAAGCTCTTGATATGGGCGAGCAAGTAAGCTTTGAGATCGGTGATATCAATAAGATAGAAGGATGGGCCAGTTACTTTGCTCAGGCCTTAAATATTATATCGTCTCAATACAGTCTGAGTGGTCTTGATATTTACTTCTTAAGTGATATACCTATGGGTGCTGGGGTGTCATCCTCCTCTGCAATATGTGTAGGTATTATCACGATAATAGATACGCTATATGAACTTAGCTTATCAGATGATCAAAAAGTGGATATTGCTTCTCAGTCAGAACACGGTATCGGTATACGTGGAGGGATAATGGATCAATACACAATTCTTTTTGGCAAAGAAAATCATGCTCTGCTTATAGATTGTGCTGAGGGCAAGCATGAGAATATAAACCTCTCTGATATATCTTACAAATGGATATTACTGAATACTAATGTCAAACACAACTTAGCTCACTCACCCTATAATGATAGACGTAGTCAAGTAGAAGAAGCGTTAAAATTAGTGAATGAGAAATCAGGACTCCAGAAAACATTCAAGGAAATTAATCTTTCTGATATAAATTTTATTTCAGATCATCCTATACTTAAAAAGCGCCTACTACATATCTATAATGAAATGTGCCGTGTTGATCAAGCTGTCAATTGTATAAGATCTAAAAGCTTTAATGAATTAGGACAACTGCTATATGAGAGTCATCTATCTCTATCTCGGGATTATGAAGTCAGCTGTGTAGAGTTAGATTTCGTATGTGATCAGTTATCAGATGACAAAAATGTACTCGGTGCAAGGATGATGGGTGGAGGATTTGGTGGTAGCGTAATAGCATTAGTGAAGGAAGAATATGAGAGTAGCAGAGTCGTAGAAGATTACAAAAGTAAATTTAATATAGAGCTTAATACAATATCTATCGAGCCGTGTGGAGGGCTAGAGATATTAACAATGGTGAGATAAGAATTGTGACATTATAATTATCTATTTTTTATAAGCAAAGCTGACTATCATATGATCACGTAAAAGATTATCTACATCAACGCTATCAGAAGGAAGGATAAATTGTGAGTACTAAAAAATGGGATGAAATTATTGATAGCCTTATTTTAGATTTGAGTTTTTAACGGTATGCCAGTAGATGTATAGCATCTCTTGGCTTTCTTACCATGTCTTTTTCTGATCTATTCTTTCTCTTGTTATTTCATCCTCAGATATAATCGGTCTCTATACCTTAATAGCATAGCCATCATTAATACACTTTATTGTGTTCTCTCTTTATAAATGCTCATTAGACATCGATCGAGTTCTACGACACTAAGGTATACCTATTTTATAATTGAGATTATTATGATATTGGCTATTGCATGTGTGAAGTACCGCGTATCACGGCATGCGATATAGGGTATCACTTCCAAGTGGCATAAAATTTCATTCAATACTGGCAATCACAATTGGCCAGTCTGCTAAGTCTATGACACTAAGTGTGTATAAACGTTACTAACGGTTACGATACGACTATTTTCATAAAGCTCTAATTATGAATAGCTTATATCACTATGTATTATGATAATTTCCTTAAATTTAGATAACATTATATGTTCTACAGAATAGATAAGAGTAATAGAATGTAGCCTTAAGAAGAATTTAATAAATCAACTATTAGATATGTGGACACTATGCGTGGCCACAAAAGAAAAGTGTGTAAGGCAGATCATATCAGATTAATAGTAAAAAGTACTAATTTGGGTTCAAGACATAAGCGATGTATATGTAACTAATAGCAAAAGGTGTATATATACAGTTGTTACATGCAATCTTGAAAAAATTACAAAATGAAACTAATCAACAAAGAAAAAGGAGAACATGGCCTCGATTGTTTCGTGCCGCAGGATTGGCTTGACGAAAAAGGAGAATGCAAATTATATTTCAAATTGATTAAAATTAATGAGCTTCCAGAAGACAAAAGACCAGTAGGTGGTTTTGTTTGTATAGATATAAACGATGAACTGAAGTTGATTAATTTCCATGGAAGCATTGATGCTACAGATTTACAAGAAAATGACAAAGAAGGCGATTTCATTGTGCTACTATATAAAAACACTGAAAACAATAATGATCCAAAAATAGTATTGAACCAAACAACGGCATTAATTGGATTGGTTGCAGGACAAAATTCTGTTGATAAAGAACTTTTATTTCAACCTTTTAATATACATAACCATAAAAAAGCTACGAGTAGGATAAGTAGAGATGGGTGGAAACCAGTTTATACAAAAGAATACGGTCCACACTTAAACTACAAAACAATGAACCTTTTAAAGGATAGCATTAATAAAATAAACGAAATCCAAGATGACAAATTGAAAGGAAACATCTTAAAATCAATCTATTGGTATAATGAAGCTCTTGCTGAAAGTAGTGATGTTACAAAATTCATCAAATTCTTCATTGCTCTTGAAACTTTGTGTAAGGATAAACCGATTACGAAAATAATCAAGAATGAGAAATGTGAAGACATAGAAATAAAACAATCAAAACCAATACTTGATTCAATTGCGGAAGAACTTGAAAGGATTCATCAAACACCTGATATTAAATCAAAATTTAAACTGTCTAAATTATCAAGAATCAGAGCTTTAGTTGCTCATCACGGAAGAAATCCACAAATCGATTTTGATATTATTCAATTTATTCACTTCATTTTTATTGACATCCTGAATTTCAAAATTGGTCTTAAGGAATCAAAATTCACATCAATATATTTAGATGACAAGAAAGGATTTTTTGCTAAACTAAATAAGGTAGCCAAATGACAGCATGTAACATGGCATGATCAGAGAATCACTCCTTCGTCGTGACTCTCGATATGCCCGATCCGTTATGTAGCATTAGAAAATAAAAAATGAAGATCAAATGAATTGGACAGAAGAGTTACCAGAAAGTTGCCCACCGAAAGAAGCTTTTGAACCAGACGATAAGGTAGTTTACCGATTATCTGCAAGTGGTCAATCAATAGAAGATGAATATCAATCACAAAGAAGTATATGTCCAAAATGTACTTTCAAAAACGTCACTGAATGCCTTACAAGGTCTCTATCGGTATACGACGACTTAGCTAAATGCCAACAGCTTCAGAAACTACCTCGCTTTAAAGACAGATGGAATGCTATTTTGGAACTAAAATTGAACTCTAATGATGGTATGATACAACAAACATTCAAAAACAATCACTTTTCGTGGTGGAGAACCACAGAATTTGATCTAACAAGTGCTAAAGTCGTTTGATGAAAATTAGACTCGACATAGAACAAATTCTTCTCTATTATGATTTCCCTGAGATATTTACTGCCAAGGATGCTGTAGATACGAAGTACTTATGTTTACTGACAGAAATTAAAAATAATGAACCGTCATACATATCAACTCCAATCTCTAATAAACGACTTTCAAATTTCATTAATGGGAAAGAAGATTTAAGAAACATCTTCTTAAAGCCTGAGTCCAGTCGATTTTTTGAATTCAAGGCTATGGAAGAAGATATTATAGCAACTGAATACCTAAAAGAAACACTACCTGAAAACCTATTGCCTTCCGAAGGTTTTATTCTAAGAGATCAGATAAAAGACGAACAAGAAATAATTCAAGAATCAATAGAATACAAAAATGCAATTGTTCATTTAGCCGTTTCAGATGAAAAGGACAATTATAGCATCGAAGCAGATGACTTAGGAGACATTTTGAAACTTTATCAAGTGATGCTCGAAAATATTTTCAAGAAAGAAGTTATCAATAGAAAAGTCAAGGATAAAAAGTCAACTATAATACCACAAAATTATACTTTGAGAGCATTTGATTCTTCATATAGCTCTTTTAACGTCCACCTATATTCCAAATCTCAAACTGATTTGTTCGGAAACGCAATAGTGGAAATTGGACTCGAAAAATTAAACAAAATACTTTCAGATATTACGAGTGAAGACAGTCATATTGAACTTCTCCAATCAGTGAAAGGTCATAGTGTAAGTACTTTAAAGAAATTGGTTCGTAAAATAATAGAAAATAATCTTAAGGTAAAGCACAAGTGGTATGCTCCAAATCAAGAAAAAGTACATTATCAAGTTATCGATTTTACAAGAGCAAACAAACTATATGATTTATTAAATTCCAAAAATGACCTTTCAGAAGAAACGAAAGAATTTTTTGGGCATTTAGTCCAAGTTGATGTAGAAAAAGGAACTTGGCGAATTCATAATTTAGAAGATGAAAAAGAGTACAGCGGAGAATCGACAGGTGACAAATTACAAGGAGTAACTGTTGAAACTATAAACTATAAGATTATATGTACTGAACAGATCGAAATAATGCGAGTAAGTGAAAAAGAGAAAACTAAATACATATTAAAGTCAATTGAACAAGAAGGTAACGCTACATAACAATATATAAGACGGAATATTCCCTGCGGTCATACTCCGCTTATAATCATCCGTTACCCACAAGCGAGGGACGAAAAGCACTAAAAATTGAGATAAGAGATATAGATTAACAAAGGGGTGAATTTGCCAACCCTCAAAAAGCAAAGAGTCTTTCAGACACATTGCTTTTTCTGCCTCCCCCAATCTATACCCACCCACCACCCAAATATTAAGTACAAATTCATATCTTTAACCAAAATTGGACAAGTCTTAAATTGGTTATTATGACTTTAGGCGATAAACTCAGAGAACTCAGAGAAGAAAATCAAATGGCACAACGACAAGTAGGTGCTGTCATTGAAGTTGATGGAGCTTTTATAAGCAAAGTCGAAAACAATGAAAAACCTATAAAAAGAGACCACTTGAAAACCTTGGCAAAACTCTTCAAAATAAATGAAGTGGAATTGCAAACACTTTGGTTAACAGACAAAGTGAGAAACATATTAAATGATGAACCTCAAGCGGATGAGGTACTCAAAATATTAGAAACCGACTTTAAATAATGGCGAAGAAGAAGAAATAGAGATGCAGGTTTCGAAAGCAACAAAAAAGTTGCAAAAGAAAATTGATGTTACTGAATACAAGCAAATTACAATTGGACTGACTACTTAAGTTAAGGCAAAATGAATTGATATGATGACAGCAAAAGAAATATTCGAGCAACTTAATATAACAGACGAAATAGACATCATAGAGGCTAAGCCTGGTAAAGTGATATCTCATTCTGTGATGGAGACGGTTTGTGCTTTTGCCAATGAGCCTGGATTAGGGGGCGGTTATATTTTATTAGGAGCTATGGAAGAAGAAGGCAGTTTGTTTCCTTCTTACGTCGTAGATGAAGTAATAGATCCAGATAAGTTACAATCTGATTTTGCCAGTCAATGCGGCTCGATGTTCAATATGCCAATCAGACCAACTATCAAAATTGAACAGATTAATGGAAAGAATGTAGCTGTCATTAAAGTGGATGAACTACCTGATAATCAAAAGCCTCTATATTTCAAAAACGAAGGCTTACCTTCTGGCGCTTATAGGAGAGTAGGCCCTACTGACCATCGATGTACAGAAGATGATTTGCACATATTCTATGCAGATAGAAATACCTATGATAAATCACTAGTTACAAGCACAAGCATACGAGACGTTGACGAAACAGCCCTTAATCGTTATCGAACTCTACGTGAAAAGGTGAACCCTGCTGCAGAAGAACTGACATTTTCTGATACAGAATTATTGCAATCATTGGGTTGTATGGAGAATGAGCGGAATGGAAGATTAAGTATTGCTGGCCTTTTGCTTTTTGGTAAGTCGAGTAGTCTTAGGAGAGAGTTTCCTATGATTAGAGCGGACTATATAAGAGTCCCTGGTAACCAATGGGTAGATGATCCTGATGATCGATTCAGCTCTATCGATATGCGAGGGCCTCTTATACTTTTGTTGTATAGAATAGTAGATGCGATTTATAGTGACTTACCAAAAGCATTTAGAATAGAAGATGAAGGCTTGCAAGCAGATTCAGTTGGTCTACCAGTAAAAGTTCTACGTGAGGCAATCACTAACGCATTGATGCACAGATCCTATCGGTTGCATTCTCCTATCCAAATTATTAGATATGACAATCGAATCGAAATCATCAATCCAGGATACTCCCTTAAAGCAGACGACAAATTGGGTACACCTGGCTCTGAAACTCGAAACCCCTACATCGCGGCGGTTTTTCACGAAACAAATCTTGCAGAGACCAAAGGATCAGGGATTAGAGCAATGAGAAGGTTACTGGCTGCCTCACATTTAGCTCCACCCACTTTTGAGTCTAATCGTACAGATAATAAATTTTCAGCTCGCCTCTTGTTACATCATTTTTTAAGCAAAGAAGACCTACAATGGCTTGAGAAATATGCCCAATTTGAGTTAAACGATAATCAAAAACGAGCTTTGATATTTGTGAGAGAAGTTGGGGCAATTGATAATCCTACTTATCGTCAGATGTCAGATACAGATTCTATGAAGTCTACCACGGAACTACGAAATCTACGAGAACTTGATCTACTGAAGCAAAAAGGCAAAGGGAGAGGTACATATTATATTGCTGGATCATTCCTTATCACACAAGGCGAAGGTCTTACCACACAAGCTGAAACCCCTATCACACAAGCTAAACCTTCTATCACACAAGGCAAAGGGCTTACCACAGAAGGTGAACCTGTAATCACACAAGGCAAGGTAACTAAAGCAGATCTTCCTAATGACCTTAAAGCAGAAGTAGGCCAAATCGGCATAAGAGCATCAAAAGAAAATCTAAATGACTGTATAATCAAACTTTGTAAATGGAGAGAACTGACGGCAGCTGAACTATCTGGAATATTATACAAAGGTGAAAATCACATAAGAAGAGAGTATCTGAAGCCTCTGATCGATCAAGGAAAGATTCAATACAAATACCCTGATATGATCAAACATCCTGATCAAGCATATAAAACGATTGATGAATAGATGGGTGAATAATAAAATGTTGGACAAATGAAACTAAATAGCAAACGCATTTACAGCACACTGCCGTCCTCGTTCCTGCGGGAGACAGAGAGCTGTAAGCCATCCCTAACAAGTCTGCGTTGAACGAAAAAATTAGTATATATAAAGAGGAACGCCAGTGGGTAACAAGCTATCCTATGTAAAGCCCTAACTTTAACTTTTCGAGAATGCTTATTTTATTGATAATTTTTTCCCGAGACAAAAAGTATAAAAAAAGGGATGGCCTTCACCTATGGGAGGCCATCCCTTTTTTGGTGTTTAATTAATTGGTTCTGCATCCTATCTGTGGTAC
>Ga0209185_1001042_pt1 | contig 25984 bp, 18 predicted proteins | sample SidtaG_2_FD_187425 | JGI IMG/M metagenome (GOLD analysis project Ga0209185, IMG submission 187425) | Marine algal microbial communities from Sidmouth, United Kingdom - Sidmouth_Asex2 metaG (SPAdes) (version 2) | ecosystem: Host-associated > Algae > Red algae > Unclassified | place: Sidmouth... | reverse complement strand
TCGTTTAAACTTTTTTGATTGAAGCGAAAAATAGAGATTTTTTGCTCAATTGAAATCATTTTATGGTTGCATAGCATCGCTACGGAACAAAAAAATGATAAAAAGTGAGTGAAAAAGATCATTTTGAAGCCAATTGAAAAAAGTTTAAACGAGTTCAAATACTTTAAATTCTATAAAAAACTCCATTCACTAATTATTAATTATTATGAGAAACTGATACAAGTCTAGCTTAACAGAAATAGTGCTCATTTTATAAAACTGCTTTTTTTAAATCACCCTGCTAATAGTTAAGCCATCACGTATAGGTAGTAATACTGTTTCAACACGAGGGTCTTCCGCTAAAATTTTATTATATTCCAACACAGCTTTGGTAGAAATATCCTTTGGATTTAACTTTTCAATTACCTTACCACTCCACAATACATTATCTGAAAGGATCACTCCTCCTATTTTTACTTTATCAATTATTAAATTGAAGTAAGCGGGATAATTAGGTTTGTCAGCATCTATAAATATTAAATCAAATTCTTCTTCCAATTCAGGAATAATTTTTATTGCGTCTCCTGTATGCTGTATAATTTGATCTCCAAAACCTGATTTATTAAAATATTTACGTTGAAAGTCTTCTAACTCCTCATTTACATCAATAGTATGCAACTTCCCTCCTTCATGCAAACCTTCGCACAAGCATAATGCAGAATACCCAGTAAACGTTCCTATTTCTAAAATATTTTTAGGTGCTATTAATTTTGAAAGTATACTTAAAATTCGCCCTTGAAAATGACCACTCAACATACGTGGTTGCAGTACTTTTTGATATGTTTCTCGTGTGAGTTGTTGTAACAATTCCGGCTCTTTTTCAGAATGGGCTACTACATAATCGTCTAAGGCTTCGGGTATAAAATGCATAAATATTTAGTTTCTAAGTACAAAATTAAAAATACGAAATTAGAAAAGCACACTTTTCTAAAACTAAAGTTGAATACTTATAAAACAATTATAATTTGTACTTTTTAAATTCTGAAATTAGGTAGTATCTTAGAATTTCAAATTACGCCTTATGACTTTTGAAAATTCGTTAGATTTTGCAACTGATTTGGATGCTAAAGATCCTTTAAAAAATCAAAGAAAACAATTCATTTTCCCACAACACCACGGTAAAAATGTAATTTATTTTACTGGAAATTCTTTAGGTTTACAACCAAAACAAACACGTAATTATATTGACGAAGTACTCACTGATTGGGGCAATTTAGCTGTAGAAGGGCATTTTATGGCAGCCAAACCCTGGTGGGATTATCATGAACGATTTGCAAATCAATTATCTAAAGTTGTTGGTGCCAAGCCATCAGAAATTGCTGTGATGAATACGCTAACTGTAAATCTTCATTTATTAATGGTTTCCTTTTATCGCCCTACTAAAAAGCGTCATAAAATTATTTGTGAAGAAAAAGCTTTTCCCAGTGATCAATACATGCTTGCTAGCCAAGTACGTTTTCATGGTTATAAACCCAAAGATGCCATTGTACAGATAAAAAAACGTGATGGAGAACACAATTTTAGAACCGAAGATATTTTAAAAACGATAGAAGAAGTAGGTGATGAATGCGCTTTAATACTTATTGGTGGTGTAAATTATTACACAGGCCAAGTTTTTGATATGAAAACCATAACAGCAAAAGCAAAACAAAAAGGAGCTTTTGTAGGTTGGGATTTAGCACATGCCGTTGGTAATATTGCGCTACAATTGCACGATTGGGATATCGACTTTGCCTCTTGGTGTAGTTACAAATATATGAATAGTGGTCCAGGAAGTGTATCTGGCTGTTTTATTAATGAAAAATATCACAATCAAAAAAATATACCCCGTTTTGAAGGCTGGTGGGGGCACTCTAAAGAAGAACGCTTTTTAATGGCTCCTGAATTTATTCCAGAAATGAATGCAGATGCATGGCAAATTAGTAATGCTCCTATTTTGAGTTTAGCACCTTATTTAAGTTCGTTACAAATGTTTGATGAAATTGGCATGGATACAATTATTATAAAGCGAAATCTAATTGTGTCTTATCTAGAGTTTATTTTAAATGAAGTAGCCAAAGAAACTAATTCTAAATTTGAAATTATTACTCCTTCCAATCCCGAAGAACGTGGCACACAACTTTCCGTTTTCCTCCACGGATATGGCCGAAAACTATTTAATTATTTAATGGAAAATGGTGTTTTTGTCGACTGGAGAGAACCTAATGTTATCCGCTTGGCTCCTGCTCCATTGTACGTTTCTTACACAGATGTTTTCAATTTTGGAAAGATTTTAAAAAATGGGATTCTGTTAATTAACTAATTTTTAAGTTTTATTTTGGTCAATTATCTAACCATTATCCAAAAAAAAACTAACCTGTTTTAAGGCACCGTATCCACATTTACTGTTGATGCACAGTATTTTAAATACACCATAAACCGTTAATCCTTTTTTATACGCCACTTGTCGATCGGCTAGGTGCAATATTTTTTTTTACTTCTTTTAAGAATTAGAGTCCCTTAAATTTATAATAAACTTTTAAACATGCAAGGCGAGCTGACACAACAGGATGTAAAAAAAATTATTAATTCATTAATAAAATTTATTGTAATTGATAGTAAGGAGTACATAGCTAATAAACATAAAAAAACCTATACATTACATTATCTAAAAACACTTATGCAAATTACCAATAATAAGGTTACTTTGAGTGAAAAGGATTATATTTTAGTAGAAACTATTTTAAACGATATTGAAAAAAATGTTTAAGAATAATTCTATTGATTTAGAATTATTTTTTGCCCATCCCGCCCTTAGTAAATCATAAGTTTATACTTTTTTTGATTTTGAAGCTGTTTGTCTTTGCCCTGAAATTGAGGTTTCAAAATAAAATACCAAATTAAAAACAGTAATTACTAAATTCTGAGGTAAACTAAACTACCAGTGCTTGAAGGCGAAGGATTTGGATTTCGGCTGAAGCCGACCAAAGTTAATGCTACACAGTTGTGAATATTTCATCTCCTTTATCATTATTATCTTAATTCTTGATATATTCCAAAATAACTTCATCAGTTATATTCCATAATATTGCTACAAAATAACCACGAGTCCAAAGGTGACATCCTCAGAATTGTTTTAATAATTATTTGTTTTATTGCATCAGCTTATACGAACTCTTCCCTTTTGGATACTGAACTAATTTGGAAATAGACGAATGTGGAAGTATAGATACTAACAAATGAACGTGATCCTCTGATACATATCCTCGTAAAATTTCCACTTTATTTGTACTATAAATTTCACAAACCAACTCTCTAACTCGTATTCCAACTAAGCCTGAAAGGACCTTTTTTCTATACTTAGTTAACCAAACTATATGATATTTACAATCATAAGCTGTATGAGTCGTTTTTTTTATAATTTTGCGTTAAACAAATATAAAAAACTAAAGTCGTCTCCCTCAGGTGAAGGATTTAGCCCCTGAATAATATGATACATTAATACCATTTAGGAAATAAAATAACTTATCAAATTAAAATCATTTTATATTCGAAGTACTAAAAGCTGAAAATTCAACAATATATCGAATAGTGAATATTCAATTTTTTTAAACATTTTTTTAGTTTTTATTCACTTCAATAATAAACTCATCCGTTTTCAAAACACTTAATGATTTGGAATAGTTCAATAAAAAGTCAATTGTTTCTGCATTGGGCTTCAAGAGTGAATTGTTTTTAGAAATTTTTTTTGAGTAAATTTTGTCCATACTAAAACATTTAAGTTTCTTCTTACATTAAAATAACGAAAAATTAAACAGTTTAGTGCGTACCAAATGATTTTTTAATTTGTCAAAACTATTTGATGCTTTTCTATTAGTTTACGAAGATTGATTAATGCGTAACGCATTCTTCCCAAAGCGGTATTTATACTAACCCCTATATTTTCAGAAATTTCTTTAAAGCTCATATCATTATATATACGCATAACTAAAACTTCTTTTTGATCATCTGGCAACTCTTCTACCAAACTCTTTACATCTGTTTCAACTTGACTTTTAATAATTTTTGTTTCTGCATTTAGCGAGTCATCACTCAACACTGAAAAAATACTAAATTCCCCGTTGTCGTTAAATTTAGGCATACGATTCCCCTTGCGGAAATGATCTATAACTAAATTGTGTGCAATTCGCATAACCCAAAGCAAAAACTTGCCTTCTTCGTTATATTTTCCTGCTTTTAAAGTTTTTATTACTTTAACAAAAGTATCTTGAAAAATATCATTAGATATTTCTTTATCATAAACTTTTGAAAAAATAAACCTAAAAATACGTTGATTGTGACGCTCGATCAAAACACCTAATGCTTTTTCACTACCATCTATATACTTCAAAACTAACTGTGAGTCGGTGTGCTTTTGTAAAACCATAAATATTCCTTTTTTGGTGACTTAAAATATCAATTGTAATTAAAGTAATATTGCTTTATAGGCTTTTGTTTGAGATGATTAGACTACAAATATATAATTAATTCTTAACTAAATGGATAATTATTTATTTTTTTGGTTCTTCGCCAAAAAGTATGGTTTAAGAAAAAAGGTGATTTTATTTAATATAATCTAACCCATTAAGTAGTTTTAAATTACGGCTTTTATGAGCTAAATGACTCTTTCATAAAATTTTGTTTTTTTTGTAAAACCTTTAATCCACAACTTTTGGCGAAGAATCATTTTTTTAACAATACTGCAACGCTGGTTAAATCTTTTTATTGCTTGATTTGTGTAAATTTGAGGTTATGACTTTAGTAAAAAATATTGATATTCCCCTCTAAGCCCTAAGAAATATGCACTAATTAAAGGCGCTAAGCTTCACAATCTCAAAAATATGATGTTGCTATTCTTCGAAATAAATTGGTTGTAATTACAGGTTTATTGGGCTCAGGAAAATCAAGCTTGGCTTTTAATACTCTTTATACTGAAGGTCAACGGCGTTACGTAGAAAATTTATCTTCTTATGCAAGGCAATTTTTAAGTCGTTTAAACAAACTTAAAGTAGATCCACTATTAGGGTACTTAAATCGCATGAAAAAAATCCTTGCAGATCTCATACTTACAAAATAACATTTATGAAACGGGTTGATGAAAATATAGCTGGGCTATAAGTGGAGATTTCATCAGCACCTCCCTCCTCCAAAGGCCTTTGTTCCTCTAAAATGGAGATGGGTAATTGAAAGAACCTTTGGAACCTTTAATTCCTTTCGCAGGCTAGACTAAGACTACGAAAAAAGCAAAAAATAATGAATCCTGGGTATTATAGCAAAATTATCAATTAATTCTGTCGAGAATCAATTGATAACTGAGAATTATTCTTAAACATGCGCTCAGTCATTTTATATTCGAAGTACTAAAAGTTGAAAATTAAACAATATATCGAATAGTGAATATTCAATTTTTTTAAACATTTTTTTAGTTTTTATTCACTTCAATAATAAACTCATCCGTTTTCAAAACACTTAATGATTTGGAATAGTTCAATAAAAAGTCAATCGTTTCTGCATTGGGCTTCAAAAGTGAATTGTTTTTAGAAATTTTTTTTGAGTAAAATTTTTTTGAGTAAATTTTGTCCATACTAAAATATTTAAGTTTCTTCTTACATTAAAATAACGAAAAATTAAACACTTTAGTGCGTACCAAATGATTTTTTAATTTGTCAAAACTATTTGATACTTTTCTATTAGTTTACGAAGATTGATTAATGCGTAACGCATTCTTCCCAAAGCGGTATTTATACTAACCCCTGTATTTTCAGAAATTTCTTTAAAGCTCATATCATTATATATACGCATAACTAAAACTTCTTTTTGATCATCTGGCAACTCTTCTACCAAACTCTTTACATCTGTTTCAACTTGACTTTTAATAATTTTTGTTTCTGCATTTAGCGAGTCATCACTCAACACTGAAAAAATACTAAATTCCCCGTTGTCGTTAAATTTAGGCATACGATTCCCTTTACGGAAATGATCTATAACTAAATTGTGTGCAATTCGCATAACCCAAGGTAAAAACTTACCTTCTTCGTTATATTTTCCTGCTTTTAAGGTTTTTATTACTTTAACAAAAGTATCCTGAAAAATATCATTAGATATTTCTCTATCATAAACTTTTGAAAAAATAAAACTAAAAATACGTTGATTGTGGCGCTCGATCAAAACACCTAATGCTTGTTCACTACCTTCTATATACTTCGAAACTAACTGTGAGTCGGTGTGCTTTTGTAAAACCATAAATATTACTTTTTTAGTGACTTGAAATATCAATTGTAATTAAAGTAATATTGTTTTATAGGCTTTTATTTGAGCTGATTAGACTGCAAATATATAATTAATTCTTGATTAAATGGATAATTATTTAATTTTTTTAACAATACCGCAACGCTGGTTGAATCTTTTTATTGCTTGATTTGTGTATATTTGAGGTTATGACTTTGGTAAAAAAAAATATTGATATTTCCTCTTTAAGCCCTAAAGAATATATACTAATTAAAGGCGCTAAGCTTCACAATCTCAAAAATATTGATGTTGCTATTCCTCGAAATAAATTAGTTGTAATTACAGGTTTATCCGGCTCAGGAAAATCAAGCTTGGCTTTTGATACTCTTTATGCCGAAGGTCAACGGCGTTACGTAGAAAGTTTATCTTCTTATGCAAGACAATTTTTAGGTCGTTTAAACAAACCTAAAGTAGATTACATAAAAGGAATTGCTCCTGCAATTGCTATTGAACAAAAAGTGAATTCGACCAACCCAAGATCTACTGTTGGAACAACCACAGAGATTTACGATTATCTGAAACTCTTGTATGCACGAATTGGTCGTACGTTTTCTTCTATTTCGGGAAACGAAGTAAAAAAACATACGGTTACCGATGTTGTAAATTATGTAAAGCAGTTTGAAACAGGTACTAAACTATTACTATTAACACCTATAAAAGCGGAAAAAGGACGTACTTTAAATGAAAAACTGCAAGTTTTATTACAACAAGGATACGCCCGCGTTAAACAGAACAATGAAGTACACCGATTAAGCACTGATGTAGAGCTAGAGGAAAATACTGATACCGAATTAGTTATAGATCGTGTGGTTGTGAAAAATGATGAAGATTTTTATAATCGTTTAGCAGATGCTATAAGTACTGCTTTTTACGAAGGTAAAGGCTACTGTAGTATTGAAGCAATTAAAACGGGAACGATCACTGGATTTAATAATAAGTTTGAACTTGATGGACACGTTTTTGTTGAACCAAACGTACATTTATTCAGTTTTAATAACCCCTTTGGAGCTTGCCCTAAATGTGAAGGCTATGGAGATGTAATTGGGGTTGACGAAGACTTAGTAGTCCCTGACACATCTAAAAGTATCTACGAAAATGCTGTTGTTGCTTGGAAAGGAGATAGTATGAGCTATTACAAAGACCAACTGGTTAACAATGCTTATAAATTTGACTTTCCAATACATAAACCTTATTTTGAACTTACCGAAGAACAAAAGGATTTAGTTTGGAGTGGTAATGGCTTTTTTGAAGGAATACACAGCTTTTTTGAATTTTTAGAATCCAAAGCTTATAAAATTCAAAATCGAGTAATGCTTTCTCGCTATCGAGGAAAAACAAAATGTCAGAATTGTAAAGGAAAACGATTAAGACCTGAGGTTTCTTTTGTTAAAATAAATGAAACAAGCTTAAATAATTTAGTTGAAAAACCAATCTCTGAGTTAATTCCTTTTTTTAAAAATCTAAAACTTACGGATACTGAAACTACAATAGCAGAACGTTTATTAAAAGAAATAAACAATCGTCTGGAATTTTTGAGTTTGGTTGGATTGGAATACTTAACACTAAATCGAAAATCAAATACACTTTCTGGTGGAGAATCTCAACGTATTAATTTAGCTACATCTTTGGGGAGTAGTCTTGTAGGCTCTATGTATATTTTAGATGAACCTAGTATTGGTTTACATTCTAAAGACAATGAAAAACTTATAAAAGTACTACTCTCCCTACGAGATTTAGGAAATAGTGTTATTGTGGTGGAACATGACGAAGAAATTATGAAAGCCGCAGATCAAATTATAGATATTGGTCCCGAAGCAGGAAGCTTTGGTGGTCAAGTAATGGCAAATGGTACTTTTAAGGAACTTCTAAAATCGGATACACTTACAGCTGGCTACCTAAACAATACGTTAAAAATTGAAATTCCCAAAAAACGTCGTACCAGTACACAATATATCGAAGTAATTGGAGCTCGAGAAAACAATCTTAAAAATATTAATGTAACTATCCCCCTTGGAGTAATGACGGCTATTACAGGAGTTTCCGGAAGCGGAAAAAGTACGTTAGTAAAAAAAATAGTGTATCCTGTTCTAAATAGAGAATTGGGTGTTTTTACCGAAAAAGCAGGACAATTTACAGCTATACAAGGTCGGTATTCATCCATTAAATCCGTGGAGTTTATTGATCAAAATCCTATTGGAAGATCTTCCCGATCTAACCCCGTAACTTATATTAAAGCTTACGATGATATCCGAAATTTATATGCCTCTCAACGATTATCTCAATTACGTAATTTTAGTGCGAAACATTTTTCGTTTAATGTAGATGGTGGTCGTTGCGGCAATTGCAAAGGTGAAGGCGAAGTTACTATCGAAATGCAGTTTATGGCTGATGTGCATTTAGAATGTGACCAATGTAATGGAAAGCGCTTCAAGAAAGAAGTATTGGAAATTCAATTTCATAAAAAGAATATTGATGATATTTTATCCATGACTATCGATGATGCAATAGCTTTTTTTGAAGAACGGGATCAAAAGAAAATAGTTAAAAAACTAAAGCCTTTACAAGATGTTGGTTTGGGTTATGTGCAACTAGGACAAAGTTCTGCTACATTATCTGGTGGAGAAGCTCAACGTATTAAACTAGCATCCTTTTTAGTTAAAGGAGTTACGAAAGATAAAGTACTATTTATTTTTGACGAACCTACAACGGGATTACACTTTCATGATATTCAGAAATTAATCACCTCTTTAAATGCTTTAATTGACAAGGGCCATTCCGTAATCGTTATAGAGCATAATTTAGATCTTATTAAATGTGCCGATCATATTATAGATATTGGCCCTGGAGGAGGAAATAAAGGAGGTAATATTGTTGCTATTGGCACACCCGAGGAAATTGCTAAAAACAAGAAATCCTTTACAGGTCAGCACTTAAAGAGTAAATTAATAAATCCTTTATAGCTACAAAACAATACCCTTTAGTTAAAAATTAATTAATCTAAACTGTTATAAAGAAAACGAACAAATTATTCTTATAAGAATCTAATTTCACAATTGAACAAAAAAATAGGCGTCACTTTTAAACGACGCCTATTTTTAATTTGTTTTGTACTTTTTATTTGCTAAATCAACCTATTATTCTGCTGCTAAAAGTGCAAAGAATTTATTAATTTTAGGTAAAATAGAGATCTTTGTTCTTCTATTTCTAGATCTGTTTTCTGGAGTTAAATTATCTACTAATGGTATATAGCTACTTCTACCTGCTGCAATTAGTTTTGCTGGATCTACATTGTGTGTATCTTGTAATAAGCGTACAATTGCTGTAGCTCTCTTTACACTTAAATCCCAATTATCTTTAATTCCTATAGCGCTTATTGTTCTAGAGTCCGTATGTCCTTCTACAAGTACCTCTACACTTGGTTCTGAATTTATAACTTCCGCTAGTTTAGCTAAAATTTTATTGGCTTTACTATTTACAGTATAGCTTCCTGATCTAAAAAGCATTTTATCCGAAATTGAAATCATAACTACTGTATCATCGATATTTATATTAATATCATCCGAATTTTCCAAATCGTTAGTTTCGACTGATTTCATCAAGTTGTTTGAAACTGCTATATTTACTGAATCTGTTAATGTTTTAGCATTTGCTAGCTCTCCTGTTTCCATATTAGCTAATGCTGCTCTCATTTTTTTCTTATTTGCTTCTGAAAGCACTAATTTTCCTTCAATAACATCTAACTTATTTTCATTTTCGCTAGTCAGCGAATTTATTTTTCGGTTATAATGCTCCGCTCTCGCTTGGATTTTAGCAAACTTACTTTCAAGTTCTTCCTTCTCTATTCTTGTTTTTTGAAGGCTACTTAATGTCTGCCCGTGTTTGTCTTCTAACTCAATAAATTTCTTTTTCGAAACACATGATACTATCGAAATGGATACCGCTGAAATTAATAGAAACTTTTTCATTTTTAAATATTAGGATTGATATTTTACTCTTGAGCATAAAGTCAAGAATAGTTATTTGATATTTATTAAAACTTTGTTTTTGGAATTTTAGTATGTGGTTTTTCTTACAGATAACAATAAAAAAAGATAATCGAATTTTATTTCTAAATTGTATTGATTTAAATTTTCTTAAAAGTATCTAATTTTACTGAACTCGTTTAAACTTTTTTTAATTGGCTGCAAAATTATCTTTTTTCACTCACTTTTTATCATTTTTTTGTTCCGTAGCGATGCTATGCAACCATAAAATGATTTCAATTGAGCAAAAAATCTCTATTTTTCGCTTCAATCAAAAAAGTTTAAACGAGTTCACTTTTAAAAAAATCGAAATGAGTTCAGATCTTTATTATTTGTAGCCCTTTTATTTATAGTCAAAACTTACCTTTTAAAATTAAATTTAAACTGTAGGAAATGGATATTAATCATATTTTTTCGAAAGAACATTACAATGAAATTTATGAGAAACTAACTACTAAATTATCTTTATGGATAGATAGTGTTTTTATAAATCTCCCTAATATTATAATTGCTCTTTTAGTTTTCACACTCTCCATAATTGCTTCTAAATATATTACTAAACTCACCAAAAAATTATTAGCAAAAAGTAATCTTCAAAAATCCATGAAGAATCTAATTGCTCGAGGAGTTTCTATTTTTGTAATTCTTATAGGTCTATTCTTAATTTTAGGAGTTTTAAACTTAAGTAAGGCCTTAAACACCATATTAGCCGGTGCTGGTGTTGCCGGTTTAGCTGTTGGTTTAGCCCTACAAGGAGCATTAGCCAACACTTATTCAGGAATTTTATTATCCTATGTTACTGATTTAAGGTTTGGAGATTGGATTAAAACAAATGATTTTGAAGGAGAAGTTGTAGATATCGATCTCAGAGTAGTTACCCTAAAACAAATTGATAACAACTTGGTGTATATTCCCAATAAATTAATCACGGATCAACCACTAAAAAACTTTTCTCAAACACCAAATTCACGTGTAATTTTAGAATGCGGGGTGGCTTATGATTCTGATTTACCATTTGTTCGTAAATTGTGCTTTGAAACTATTCTTAAGGAGTTTGATGATGTTACTTCAGAAAGTGAAATGATATTTTTATGGAAAGATTTTGGCGACAGCTCAATTAATTTTGAATTACGCTTTTGGATAAAATCTAGAAGCGCCTTAGAGGTTGCAAATGCTAAAAGTGAAGCAATTATGTTTATTAAAAAATCATTTGATGATAATAGTATTACCATTCCTTTTCCAATCCGAACATTGGATTTACCAAAATCAATCAAAATATCTTCTTAAAATTAACACTTAACTAATTTTTATACTATCAAACCTCGTACTTTTAATTAAAAATAACGATCGAATGAAAATTGTTGTAGGAATAGATATTGGAGGTACAAAAACAAAACTAGGCCTGGTTTGCAAAAAAGGCTTAACTCATATAGAAACTAGTTTTCCAACTACTGATTATCCATTAATTGATGATTTTATTAAACACCTATCAAAAACTATAAGCGACCTTTTAAATGATAAATTTGAGCTTTTAGGTATAGGTATTGGTGCTCCTAATGCTTCCAGTAAAAATGGTACTATTGAAAATGCTGCTAATTTAAAATGGAAAGGAGTAGTTGAAGTTGTAGAAAAACTTAACGTTTATTTTGACATTCCAATTAAAATTATGAATGATGCCAGTGCAGCTGCACTAGGTGAAAAGATTTTTGGTAGTGCCAAAGAAATGGATGACTTTATTACAATTACATTAGGTACTGGTTTAGGTGGTGGAATTGTTGCAAATGGTAAACTTATTGATGGTTTTGATGGCTTTGCAGGAGAACTTGGGCATATTGATATTACTTTAGGAGATGGAAGATTAACTGGTTTGGGCGTTAAAGGCGGATTAGAAGCTTATGTTTCCGTTACTGGTATTAAAAGAACTGTATATCATATGTTATGCAAGTATACTGAAGCTAGTATACTAAGAGAATATTCATATAAAGAATTAGATGGTGAAACTATATATAAAGCAGCTTTAGATGGTGATTTTATTGCTCAAAAAACGTATAATTATACAGGCAAAGTATTAGGAGGTGCGCTTGCTAATTTTGTAGCTTTTACCCAACCAGAGGCTATTTTTTTAACTGGCGGTTTATTAAAAAGTGGAGTATTGTTATTAGAGCCTACAAGAAAACATCTGGAAAAAAATTTATTACAAGTATACAAAGGCAAAGTAAAATTACTAGAATCTGGTTTAACGGATAGGAATCCTGCAGTTTTGGGAGCAGCTTCCCTTATTTGGAATGAAAATTAAAAATTACTTGGAAAAAGGTATGGATTTAGAACGCTTAACGAGGTTCACGCACATTATATAAATCAATTAGCAAATGTTGCATTTATAAGTTGAATGCGAGTAATCAATTTCATGAATTAAAATCCAGGGATAATTTTAACTATATGGAGAATAAAAGTAATGAAATTTTTACCATATAATAGGTATAAATATTCAAAAAAAATGATAAGTAATTTTTGAACATTTATACCGATAAAGTTTGTAATATGAAATATCACTTCATCAAACTATTATATTGTATTCCCTACCGCTATAGTAATTACTCCAATTATCATAGCTGCTAAACCTAAGTAAATAAATTTCTTTGACCCAAAAGTAGCTTTACTCCACTCTCCTGTTAAAATACCTGTAAGAATTGCTACAGCTACGCATACAGCATTAAAAATAGCATACCCAACAGTATTACCGGAAGACCCTAATTTGTAGGCTGCAAAAGCAAAAGTCCCAGAAGCGGCAAAATTTAATAATGCCATAATAAAAGTGTAAAAAATATTTTTGCCTGTATGAGGAGAACTGAATTTTCCCCAAAGTTTTTTAGCACTCAATTGATATATAAAATAAGGAATTACAAAAATAGCTCCTGATACATAAATTACAACCATAACCATCACAGCAGTAATCCACTCCGGGTTTCCTGCGGCTTGACAAGCTTCATGCAAATAAGGTCTTCCATATGCATTTGCATAGCTAAAGCCTGTTGCCAATAAACCTCCAACAATAGCTATAATAATTCCAATTGTCATTGAAGATGATTTTGAAACACCCCCTTCACTACTCTCTTTCTTATTTTCTGCTTCCCTCCTAATACCTGCTGTTCCGTTAAAATACACTCCAAAAAGTACAATTAAAAGCCCTAGCATAATTACTAAAAACACATTTGTTGGTGGTAAACCATCTACTAAAAATGGTAACAATGAGCCTACTAAAATCACCGTTCCTATGAAAATAGAAAAACCTAGAGACAATCCTATATAATTAATAGCTTTACCCCACATCATTGCTCCAATTCCCCAAAGAATACTAGCTAATGCCATTTTCCACAAGATATCTGCTGGTATGTTAAAAACAATATCTTTAAATCCATTTATCAACAAAAAACCTGCTGCAATGGGGATAATAATCATATTGATGAAAAACATCATCCCCCAAGTATTTTCAAACTCGTACCCTTTTGTATATTTTTCTGGTAATGCATATAGCCCTAACATTACACCTGCAAATATGGCTAGTAAAACTCCTATAATCATAATTTTGTATTTTAACTATTAAACTCTTTTATTTATTGTAAAATTTATATACTGTTGAACTTTTATAAACTTCATCTGGATGTGTAATTGATTTAGGAGCGCCCTTAAGATTTGGACCATTTGGATATCTGTGAGTTTCACAACAGAATCCTTTATACCTACCAAATTGATCTCCGTTTTCTCTTTTTAAAAGGTCTGAAGTAAAATAACCCGAATAAAATAACATTCCAGGTTCAGTGGTTGATATATCCATAGCCCGTCCACTACTAGGGTGCTCAAAAGAAGCTATCTTTTTTAATTGAAAATCTTTTTCAAATACATAATAATGCTCAAAACCTGTTTCCATTAAATCTAAGGCTTCTTTAAATAACTTTCCTTTTCTTAAGTCTTCTGGTCTTCCATCAACAACTATAAGGTTTTCGTTTTGTGGTACACCTTTATCATCTACTTCAAGAAAGGCATTAGAGTGGATAGTTGCTTTGTGATTGTGAATAGTTTCCTCAAAACCAGAAAGGTTAAAATAGGTATGATTAGTTAGTGAAATTGGGGTAGATTTATTTGTACTTGCTTCGTAAGAAATGGTAAGTTCATTATCATTATTTAATGTAAAGCGTGTTTTAATATCTACATCGCCTGGGTAACCTTCTTCCATATCAGGACTATGTAATCCCAACACCAGTGATATTTCATTTTCCAACTCATTAAATTCCACTACCTGCCATATTCTTTTATCAAAACCTTGAGTACCTCCATGTAAATGGTTACCTCTATCATTTCCTACCAATGTATATTCTTTGTCTTCTAATGTAAATTTACCATCGTTTATCCTTGAAGCATGACGTCCTACTGTTCCTCCAAAATAAGGAGCATTATCCTTATAATCTTTAGAAAAATACCCATCTACACTTTCAAAACCACAAGTGATTTCTTTACTATTACCTTTAGTATCTGGGGTAAGGATAGCTGTTATTGTTGCGCCATAATCTGAAATTTTAACAACTACTCCGTTGTTATTTGATAATTCAAATAAGGATACTGGACTAGTATCTACAACACCAAAATTTATTTTATTTATTTTCATAATTATGATAAAATGAGTGATTATTTTTCAAACCTGGATTAAGATTACTTTTTTTGGAAAGGGCTAAGTTTATCCCAATCAAAAGTTACCCCAACTCCAGGGGTATCTGGAGCTACAGCTCTATAATTTTCTACAACTAGTGGTCTGGTCGTATATTCGTCAATAGGAAAACTGTGTACTTCTAACCAACCTGAATTTTCTTGTGAAGAAACTAAACTAACGTGTAACTCTTGCATTCCATGTGAACATACAGGAATATTCTGTTTTTTAGCTAATTTTGCTACCCTAAGCCAACCTGTAACGCCTCCACAATTTGAAGCATCTGGCTGTATAAAAGATAATTTAGATTGCTTAAATGCATATTCAAATTCATGAATTGTATGCAAATTTTCTCCCATTGCTAAAGGGAAACCTGTAGTATCTACAATTTCACCATAACCTTTATAGTCGTCTGGGATTATTGGTTCTTCAAACCAAGTAATATCAAACTCTTTAAATCTGCTAATTGCTTCAATAGCCTTTTCCTTACTCATGGAATAGTTGGCATCTACCATAAACTTTATATCGGGACCTACATGTTTACGAACAGCTTTGATTCTTTCTATATCTTCGTCTAAATTTTCTCTTCCTATTTTAATCTTAACAGCACTAAATCCTTTGCTCATATAGGCATCCATATTAGATAACAATTTAGGTAGTGGGAATTGTAAATCAATTCCGCCACAATAAGCTTTACACGTATTATTTGCTCCTCCAGCTAATTTCCAAAGAGGCTGTCCTTCTTTTTTACAATGAATATCCCAAAGAGCGATATCAATAGTTGAAATAGCAAAAGAGGCGATACCGCCCCTTCCTACATAATGTATATGCCACTCCAAAAAATCATATATTCCTTCTATATCAGATCCGTCTTTTCCTATTAAAACATTTTTAAAATCGTATTCTAACATTGCTTTAATAGCTCTACCTCCTTTACCACCTGTGTAAGTATATCCTGTACCCTGGCTACCGTCTTCAAGTGTAATCGTTGTAGTAACTAATTCAAAGTGATAATGATCTCCATGCTTTGCATCAGAAAGAACTTCTGGTAATGGAACTTCAAATAATTGAACTTTGATGTCTTTAATAATCTGGCTATTCATTTGTTTCCGCTAATTATTTATAATTTACATAAAAAGTTTTCTTCTCTAAATACTGCTCAAATCCATATTTACCATCTTCTCCACCGGAACCCGATTTTTTATATCCGTTATGAAATCCTTGATGTTGTTCTCCGTGACCTCTATTTACATAGATTTCTCCGTATTCCAACTCTTCATTACATTTCATTATCGTCTTCATATCCTTAGTAAATACCATAGCAGCTAAGCCATATTCACAATCGTTAGCAAAACCAATTACCTGGTCAAATGAACTGAACTTTAACACTGGTAAAATAGGACCAAACGATTCTTCATGAACAATAGTCATATCCTGCGTTACATTAGTCAAAACTGTTGGCTCAAACCAAAAACCTTTTTCAAACTGAGCTCCTTTTGGTCTTTTCCCTCCAGTAGCAATAGTTGCTCCTTCTTTTACACTTACAGCAACTAAATGCTCCATGTGTTTCAATTCATTCTCGTTTACTTTAGGTCCCATATCTGTTTCTTCCAACATTGGGTTTCCTACTTTTAATGCCTCAGTTGCTGTAATAAATTTTTCCATAAACACCTCGTAAATATCTTCATGAAGATACATACGCTCATTACAAGTACATACTTGTCCACAATTGTCAAAACGAGAATGTAATGCAGCATCAACAGCAGCATCAATATCAGCATCTTCAAAAACAATAAAAGGTGCTTTACCACCTAATTCTAATTGAACGTGTGTTAAGTTTTCTGCAGCATTACGAGCTATTTGCTGTCCTACTGGTGTTGAACCTGTCATAGTAACCATTTTGGTAATAGGGCTTTCCACTAAAGCATTACCCATGGCTCTACCTGGTCCTGTCAAAATATTAATAACTCCAGCTGGAATCCCAACTTTTTGAGCTAAATTACCTAACTCTAAAGTTGCCAAAGGAGTTTCAGATGTAGGTTTAATTACAATAGTATTACCCGCAACTAAAGCTGGTCCTAATTTACGTCCTGCCAAAGCTAATGGGAAATTCCATGCAGTAATAGCTACCACAACACCTCTTGGTACTTTTTGTATCCAAATTTGTTCTCCTGGATTATCGGATGGAATTATATCCCCTTCGATCCTACGAGCACCTTCACAAGCATATTCAATGAAAGAAGCTGTAACAGCAACTTCAAAACGAGCAACTTTTAATAACTTTCCTTGCTCTTTAACTAATAATTGGGCTAATGGCTCTGTATTAGCCTTTATTTCGGCTGCAAATTTATACAACAGCTCTGCACGTTCGCGCGGAGGAAGTTTTTTCCAATCTTTTTGTGCTTTTTCTGCTGCCTTTAAAGCTTCAATAGCCTCGTCTGCAGTACCGTTTTGAACACGTGCTACAATTTCTTCTGTAGAAGGGTTTACAATATCAATAGTTTCTCCTGATGTTGAAGTTTTCCACTCTCCATCAATAAATAATTTATATTCTTTAATATCTGCCATTTTAGTTTTTTTTTAATGTTAATGATTGATTATCTACCCATCCATCCTCCATCAACTAAAGTGATGGAACCGTGCATATAATCGGAAGCTTTAGAAGATAAAAACACTATAGGTCCTGTGAAATCTGTTGGCTCTCCCCAACGTCCTGCTGGTATACGCGCCAAAATAGAATCTGCCCTTTCAGGATTATTTCTTAATGCTTCTGTATTATCTGTAGCAATGTAACCTGGCGCAATACCATTTACATTGACACCTTTACTTGCCCACTCATTTGCAAAAGCCATAATCATTTGACCTACTGCTCCTTTACTTGCTGCATAACCTGGTACTGTAATACCTCCTTGGTAAGTTAATAATGAGGCTGTAAATACAATTTTTCCTGAGCCACGCTCAATCATATCCTTTCCGATTTCTCGCGTTAGGATAAATTGTGCATTTTGGTTTACCTCTATCACTTTATCCCACATATCATCTGGATGCTCTGCTACTGGAGTTCTCAAAATAGTACCTGCATTATTAATAAGGATATCAATCTGAGAATGATCTGCTTTTACAGATTTAATAAATGCATACAATGCTTTTCTATCCGAAAAATCACACTGGTAAGCGGAAAATTTTCTACCCAATGCGTTTACTTCTTTTTCTATAGCACTCCCTTCTAATTCAAGAGATGCTGATACACCAATAATATCAGCCCCAGCTTCTGCCAAAGCAATAGCCATCCCTTTTCCTATTCCTCTTTTACAACCTGTTACAATTGCTGTTTTTCCTTCTAAACTAAAACTATCTAAAACGCTCATTTTTATTTTTATTTGCTATTTTTTTTATCCTACTTTTGGTTCGATAATTATTGGAACTACTAATATATTTTTTACCACAAAGCAAAAAACTCTCCTTCAATAATTTATATTTCCCCTTTACTTTTATTCATTCTTTTCCTATTTTATTGATTTGCATTAAATCTAAATAGTCGACGGATTATATAATATCAATCCAGTATATTGATCGCTATTTTTAATAAATTGAGAAATATTATATTTTGCTCTGACTTCATCAAAAATAGTACTTACTACTTCTTTTATTAATTTAGAATCAAATGCTGCTACTAAACCAACGACTCGAAAAAAATAGTAGCTTTTCCATTTCTTACTACACCTTGGAAAGCTTTGTTATAATAATTATATTTGAGAATATCTAATTTTTTTATTTCTTGAATATTACTTTGAAGTTGTTGTGTTTTTTCTTCTAATATTATTTCATTATCCAAAAAGTCAATTCTTCACTCAAAAGAGAGAAAAGAATTGCATCTTTTTTATTTGAAGATTGACTAAAACCTACAAATGGTATTATAAATAATAAAAGTCCATTTAACTTCATTTCTTTTTTATAATTGGCAGTCCATCAACACTTTTAATCCGTCAGGATTTTTATCAATATTTTCAAAAACTGATTGAATATTTGATAATGGTTGTACATCTGTAATCAATTTCTCAAAAGGCAATTCATGATCTGTTATCAATTGGATTGATGTTTCATAATCTTCTTTTTCATACACCCTTGCACCAATAAGTTTTAATTCTTTCCAAAAGAATTTAAACAGATCGATAGGTTTCTTTTGACCATGAATAGCTACCATGAGTATCCTACCTCGAATCCCGACAACTTCAGTCATTACATCCAAAGCAGGCTGTACTCCTGCTACTTCAAAAACAACATCTGCTAAACGACCCTCTGTTTTTTCGTGAACATATTTCACTAAATCGAGGTCAATAGGACTAACAGCATCAAAACCAAGCTCTTTTGCTTTAGCTATTCTTACAGGGTTTACTTCAGAAATTATAACATTTGCGCCAATATCTTTAGCTACCATAGCAACTAATAATCCTATGGGACCACCTCCTAAAATTACAGCAGTTTCTCCCTTTGTTAGTTCACTTAAGCGCACATCGTGTACTGCTACCGATAAAGGTTCTATTAACGCTGCTAATTTTAAATCGGTTTCCGTTTTTAATTTATGTAATGTAAATGCAGGTACATTCCAATATTGTTGCATGGAACCAGGACTGTCAATACCAATAAATTTTAAATCTTCACAGATATGATTATACCCTTTATCGGAAGGTTTAACTCCTCGGTCATCTAATGGGCGTACAACCACTTTATCACCCACTTTATAATCTGAAACATTTTCGCCAAGGGCATCAATAGTTCCTGACATCTCATGACCTATAGTTTCTGGAATAGAAACTCTTTTATCCATCATTCCATGATAAATATGAACGTCAGTACCACAGACACCTGAATAAGCGACTTTGATACGTACTTCACCAATTGATGGTGCTTCTAATTCCTTCTCGATTACACTAAAAGTTTTATTGCCTTCGTATTTTGTTGCTTTCAATTTGTAATAAATTATAAATTAATTATCTTTTTGTTCGTCTTCTTTCTTTATACCATCTGGTTTTTTGGCTCCTACTGCTACATGAGATGTTTTACGGTAAGAGTCAAAACGCATGATACTTTGTTCATGCCAATTATTATAAACATGTGATAATCCCCAATCAAAAATTTTGGTAGGGTTATCATCATTTACTTCTATAGTCCTGTTCAAACCAATTGCATGTGGCATATTTGCTCCTTTAACGGCTCCTCTAATTTCAAAATTAATCCCATCAGGCGACCATTGAAATGTATTTCGCTCAGGGCCATCAGTAGTAATTAATGATGCTATTCCTCCTTTTACTGGCCATACACAAATTTCGTGACCTGAGTTTGAAATGGGGTTGTATTTAGATTTAACATATGGTCCTTTTGGATTGTCTGCTATAGCTACACCATGACGAATTTGTCTACCTCCAAATAAAATTTCTTCTCCCATTTGCTCACCTTTATAGTATAAATAGAATTGACCTTTGTGTGGTATAATACAGGGATCGTGTATTTTATGAGAATCAAAATCTCCTTTTTTATTAACTAAAAAACGATTTTGCTCAGTACCTTTCCAAATCCCATTATCTGCTGGTTTTAAAATAGGCTCTTTACTCTTAGTCCAAGGACCATTAGGTGAATTTGACCAAGCTAAACCAACTTCATTTTTTGTTCTTACATCATAAGGGGATTTAATTGTTTGATAGCATAAATAATAAACACCCTCATTCTCCATTATTTCTACTGTAAAAACAGATCGATCGTCATATGCTCCTTTTTCACCTCGTGGTACAGCCATTCCCTCTTCCTTCCATGTCCAACCATCTACTGATGTTGCGTACCAAATATCACATCTATCCCAAGGGAAAACTTTATCGTTTTCGATATCACCCGCAAAACCATCTGTTTTACCTGTACTTTTTGAATACCATACGTAATATTTTCCATCATGCTTAATCATTGCTGAAGGGTCACGACGCACTACTCCTTCTTCATAAGCCAAGTCTCCTTTTAATGGTTTCATCTGATTAAAAACTCTATACCAATCATTTTCAATGTACTTCCATTGTAATGCTCTTTTAGAAGCTGTACTCAGGTAATCTTTATTTGTTATCCCAAAACGATCCAACTTTTCTTGAGATAGATCTAATTCTGTCTGGGTAGGTTCGGAAGGTTTTTCACTTTCATCTACTTTAGTCTGAGTCGCTGATTGTCCACAGGAAGAAATTGTGATTACCACGAAAAGATAAATTAAGATTTTACAATTTAAATTCATTTTGTATATATTTAATTTTAGAGTTTATTAATTATTTTATTAAGTATTACTCAACATTTATCTCCAGAGCATTACTATCAATATTTTTTGCCTTTGCTTTTACTAAAGCTTTTGCTTGTTTTTTAGTTGACTGAATAAGTAATAGGCACCTACCCTGACTAGTTTTTACTGTATTGGATTTATAGTCCTGAACGCTATATGCGGATCCATTATCTACGCCTAAAATTTTGACATCTCCTTCTACTGAAAAAGCAATTTCTTTTTCTACGCTTTTAACTGGATTTCCATTTACATCTTCCAATTGAGCTATGATATGAGCTACACTATATCCGTCAGCACTTATAGTTGTCTTGTCTGTTGTTAATCTTATTTTTTGAATTTCTTTTGTGGTTGTAATTGTTTTTACCTCATCCTCTTTTCCACTTTTCCTACCTATAACTTTTAATTCTCCTTCTTGATAAGGTATGATCCATTTATAAATTCTATCCTCAAAATCTTTTAGTTTTTTAGTTTCAATACTTTTACCATTTAGGCATAATTCAATTTCGTCATAATTAGAATAAGCCTCAACTATTATTTTATCATTCTCGTTGTAGTTCCAATGTTCATTAACATTATGCCATACCCAAAGTGCTTTTTTCCAAGCTCCTTCTTTTTTCTCAACAGCTTTTCCACTTTTTTCATCTATTTTATAAATAGATTTAGCCAATGTTTGAGTAGCAACGTACATATGAGGTTTATCCGACCAAAGCGTTTTCATCATATGATAGGAAGGCTTTTCGAATCCAGCAACATCTAGCATACCACTATCTGTAGCTTTTCTTGGCCATTGGCCATTTGACTCTCCCATGTAATCAATACCAGTCCAAAGGAATGTTCCTGAAATAAATGGTCTTTCTACAATACTTTTCCACTCATGCCATTGTACTAGGTTTTCTGTACCCATTATAGGTTTATCTGGATAATTTTCATGTCCATAGTCATATAATACCCTCCTATAACTATAACCAACAACATCTAAGACATCTGCGTAGCCCGAAAGGTGGCTTGCTGATGGTAAAATACAATTGGCAGTTATATATCTAGTTGTATCTAATTCCCTAGTCCAATTTGCTAATTTTTTAGCAGTTTCTCCAATATCATATTTACCTTTTGGCAATGTATTTAATTTTTCTTTAATTTTTTGAGTACTAAATGGTGGTTCCTCCCAAAAATAGTTGCCACTCCAATCCATATTTCCAAAAAAGCCAGTAGCCTTTTCGTTTCTTGGATAAGTCCATTCGATCTCATTTCCAATACTCCATTGGAATATCGAAGGGTGGTTGCGATGAGCTAAAACAGTATTTTTTAAATCTTTTTCTGCCCATTTTTGAAAAAATTGTGCATGCCCTCTAGTTATAGAATCTACACTTTTTTCATTCATATTTAATCTTTTATCTTTTGGGTTGTCCCATTCATCATAAAATTCATCTTGTACTAAAAAACCCATTTCATCACACAAATCTAAAAATTCTTCAGATCCAGGATTGTGAGATATTCGAATTGCATTACATCCTGCATTTTTTAATTTTTGTAATCTTCTACGCCACACGTCCTTTGGGACTGCAGAACCTACAAGACCTCCATCATGGTGCAAACAAACTCCTTTGATTTTTGTATTTACATCATTGAGGAAAAAACCTTTTTCAGCATCAAACTGAATTTTTCTTACTCCAAATTTAACAATATTCTCATCTACAACTTTTCCGCTTTTTGATAACGAAACAATCGCATTATAACTTCTAGGAGAATCAATACCCCATAAATATGGCTTTGTAATAGAAAGGTCATTATCTAATATAATGTCTTGATTTGATTCTAAAGTGTATTCTTTTTTAAGTTCTGAAACTAAGGACTTGTTATCATCAAAAATTTGAATTTTCAAATCAAAGCGTTCTTGTTTACTGTTTTTATTTTTGACTGAAACCTTAAAGTTTGAGATTGCATTATCCTGAGAAATAACTGGAGTTGTTACAAAAACTCCCCAAATTGGTACATGAAGCTTATTTTTTCGAATTAACTTTACATTCCTGTAAATACCTGAACCTGTGTACCATCGGCTATCAGCATATCGACTTCTATCAACTTCAACCTTTATTGTATTTGCTGTATTGTCATTTTTAATATGATTGGTAATGTCAAAATAAAAAGGCGAATATCCGTAGGGATGAAAACCTAATAATTGATTATTCAAATAGACTTTACTCCTATTGTAAACTCCATCAAATAACACATAAGTAACTCCTTTATTATTATCTAATATAAAGTCTTTTTTATAGTGACCAATTCCCCCAGGAAGATAACCCGTGGCTCCTTCTCCATGTTCAGAATCAAAAGAAAATTCCACACTCCAATCGTGTGGTAAATCTACTTTTTCCCAATTTTCATTTTTAATTTTGTCAGAATTCCCTGTACCTTCTATTAATTTAAACTCCCAATCAAAATTAAAATCATGAGATCCTAAGTTGGAATATTTTTGGGCATTAATTGTGAAAAAACTAAAAAACAAACAGTGTTTGATAAACGATTTTAACGACATACTATGGTGATGAATAGATTTCATACAAAGATTAAAACTTACACAAAATCTATGCCTAGATACAACTAGACATAAACTAAACAATAGGTTTTTTTAAGTTTTAATTACTAGACAAAATGCTATTTTTGTCTAGTAATTAAAACTTACTACAACATTTTTTTACTAATTTTATTTAAATTATAACAAATAAGCGAAAAAACCAATCTTATTTTAGTAATTCACTAATAAAAATCCCTGAGTTATTCATAAATAATCATGAATTGCTTACTTAAAATATTAAAACTTCAAAATGTTAAAAAGAATACTCTTACGTCTACAATTGACATTAATTGTAACCATTATTTGTTTGTTTTCTTCACACGGTCAAAAGCCTTACGGGACTAACTTATATTTAAAAAAAGCAACCGAAAATAAATTTTTGAATTTTGAGAAGGCAATTAATAATTATAAAAAAAGTATCGAGTATTTTTCACAGAAAAAGGATACTTTCAACTTAATTAATAGTATTAATGAATTATCTGAATTATACAGTCATAATCTAAATTATAGTAAAGCATATGATGGTTATTGGAAGGCTCTTTTTTTAGCTGAAAACAGTAAAGACCAATTTTCTAAATCTAGAGTATATCAATCCTTAGGATGGCTTTATAGTTTTTACAATAGAAATTCCAAAGCGCTAGAAAACTTTGAAAATGCATTAGTAATTAGTAAAGACCTTTTCTCTAAAAACAAAATTGATATTGATTTTGCAATTAGTGACTATTTTTCTATTGCAAACTTATACCGCTATAATGGAAATTTTGAAACAGCAAAAGTTTATTTAGATAGTTGTTATCAAAACTTTCAACTAAAAAATAGCAGTATTCAAAATTATTTCTTAGAGTCTGAAAAAGGTTTTTTATTAGCAACTGATGGCCAATATGAAGAGTCTGAACTCCTACTCAAAAGTTCTTATGAATATTTTAAAAAAAATAAAGAATCTTATTTAGTAATTATACATTTTTTTCTAGCAGAACTATACCAAATGAAAAATGATAATGAAAAAAGTCAATTTCATTATACTAAATCATTAGAACTATCCCGACAGTATAATAGTCATATGAATTACCAAATTATTAATCATAAAAAACTTTCACAATTATATTATAAGTCAAAAGAATACGAAAAAGCTTTTTTACAAACTCAAGAAGCAATTGTATTGGAAAATAAGGTATTTGGTATTAATAGTAAGAATAATGAATACTTGTTTGAAATTAAAGATCAATATAGAATACAAAAGGAGCAACAAGAACAAGTCCTAAAAGAAAAAAAGTTTACTGAATTAGAACACAAACAAAAAATATCTTTCCTAAGACTTATTCTATTATTTATAACCTTATTCTTCTTAGTAATAATTAGTCTAATGATCTTCAAAAATCTAAAACGAAAACATCAAAAGGAAAAGAGCCTTTTAAAACAAAAGCAACGATTAAAACTAAATCAAACTAAAAAAGCTATAAAACTAAAAAATAAAGAACTTGCTAAATCCGCCCTACAATTAATTGAGAAAGATGAATTTCTAGTAAGTTTGAAAAAAGCCCTTAATGAAAATAAAGAGAACCTTAACATTAACTCTGTAAATAAAATTATAAAGTCCATTCAGTCAGGAGAAAATAATAATTGGAAAGAGTTTGAAGCAAGGTTTATAGATATAAATCAAGATTTTTATAAAAGTTTAAAGGCAGATTTCCCTAATTTAACACAAACTGATCTTAAAATCTGTGCACTTATTAAATTAAACTTTACAAGTAAAGATATGGCCTCTTTATTAGGTATTTCTGTAGAAAGTATTCATACTTCTAGATATAGATTAAGAAAAAAATTAAAATTAGAAAGAAGCGATAATCTTGTTGAATTTATTTCTAAATATTAAATAACTACTATTTTTTTTTAAATAAAATATGACTATCCGCTACTAGTACCAAGTTGTTTCTAAAGCCGCAACCATAAGTCTATCAGATAATTTATCTCCAAAATATCTTCTGTTAAATTTATAACAGAATTCGTCTAAATAGTTTTGGACATAT
>Ga0209185_1001039_pt1 | contig 26009 bp, 18 predicted proteins | sample SidtaG_2_FD_187425 | JGI IMG/M metagenome (GOLD analysis project Ga0209185, IMG submission 187425) | Marine algal microbial communities from Sidmouth, United Kingdom - Sidmouth_Asex2 metaG (SPAdes) (version 2) | ecosystem: Host-associated > Algae > Red algae > Unclassified | place: Sidmouth... | reverse complement strand
ATGAGTACTTCTATATACAAAGTGATATCGATATCACATATGAGATGTATATCTATGATAGGTGGGGTAATCTGCTACACAGCAATACTACAGCAAGATCTAATAATAGAGAAGATGGCTGGTTACCTTTAGAGAATATTGATAGTGGCGTATATACTTATATGATAAAGTATATAGAATTAGAAGAAGATAAGATTATAGGAGGTACGATTACGGTTATACGATAATGATTTTTCAGCTACGTTATAACTGAGAAGTTCATCTTTAATCATCAACAATTAAAATACCCCTACCAGTGTCTAGTCTGGTAAGGATATCTTTCCTTATATTTCACCTCCACCATAGTTCTGACTACTTACATTATATCAACAGAATATCTTTTTTGTATGTTACATTTGTAACCGTTCTGTTATTTACTGATTCATGTATAGTGTATATATTTATTAGCGACTTAATGTAAAACCTCTTATTTGCTAACAATCAAATATTTCGAGTCAAAATATGATTCTATGAAAGCAATTCAATTTACATCAAGAGCATTTTTATTCCTAATTATAGCGATAAGTAATATTAATGCTCAGATCGGATACTTTAATTATGTACCATTAGAATTTATAGGTGCAGAACCCCTTTGGATACATGTGACCTGTGACAGTACAATGATAGGTGCTGAGACTATCGAAAATACAGCTACATATGATGGGCACTCTCATGTCCACGGAAGTTTTGAAACTGAGGACGATTATATCATACATGAGGGTTATTTGTATAAAGTGAGTAGTACTGTATATCAGAATGATTTTTCTGGAGCTATCATTGAGAAAATAGATATGAAGACAGGAGAGCTTATTTGGAAAACGATATTTGATGGTAGGACATCGGATTATCGAGAACATGTGGAACGTACTATTATAGAAGATAATAGATTGCTATTATATAATTATATGATCACCCAACCTGATCCAGAAGAGTTTACTGTTCCCATTGTTTTTTTAGGCTGGGCTGAGGGAATTCTTAAAATTCGTGAATATGACTTAGAGACTGGAGCATTAATCAGTGAAACAACACCTGATATAAATAATCCTGAATCTAAAGTGATAAGAGATTATAACTTTGATGTTGCTCAATTGCATGTATTATCTGATGAAAATTTATTACTATATAAACGCTACTTTGATACAACAGCCTCTTTTTTTGTGATTGATACATTAGACCATATGGGTCTCGTACTTAACGAACCAGATACTGTATGGAGCGAACTTGTAATTGGCGACTGGGGTGATTCTTATTGGAATCGGGGATACGGAATACGTAGAGACTCTGAGGGATTGACTTACTGGTTGGATTATTATGTGCCTGGAAACTTTACACTGGATTCCGCTCAGGCAAATATTAATATCTATAAGGAAAAAGAATTGATTGATATATTGCCATTAGGCTTCATAGAAAAAAGCAATATTAGAACATGGTATTTGCGAGATGTGACGGAAGACTATATCTATCTACATGTGCAGTACTTTGACAATGGAGGTTCCAGTCATATATTCTTAGATAAAGGAGGTCAACTGATTAAAGAGATTTACAACCCCTTACAACTGGATCAATTCATCAAATTAGACAAAGATAATAACTTCGTAGTATCAGGTATAGATTATAAGGTGGGTGATAATTATGAGTTTTCATTTTTTCAAAGTGGCGAAAGTTCATTATCCAAAGTATCATCTATGATGCTGAATATGCCTGATTATGGAATTGAAATCACGCAGATTCAAAAACTTCAAGATAATGACTATCTGGTTGCAGGAGTTTATTACAAGCTTGAAGATTTCAGAAGTAGAGGAACTGCAAGATTTATTATGAAGCTACCAGAAGAATTGATTTTAGGTCAGACAGTAAGTATAAATAACTTAAATGATATCATAACAGATGTTACCATTTACCCTAACCCTGCGAGTAATATTCTAAGTATAAAATTCGAGGAACTTAGCCACTTTGATGTAACCATATTCGATATGCAAGGTAAGTTATATCATAAGGAAAGCTTCCATGCTCAAGCAGCAGATATCGATGTGAGTTATTTGCAAGATGGAATCTATACAGTGATCATTAATCTTGATGGGCAGATATTGAATAAAAAATTTATAAAAATTTGATTTATGATAATGATAAATTAGGATTGTCGATAGAGGCAGACCCTACTTTTCTGTATGTTGATAAGGAAGGATTTTTAGTTGATACTAAAGTAGGATATAATATGTCTAACCGATCTGAATTCAAAACAGGGGTTCTAAAATTCGTACAAACGCAACAATAAATTTCTATCGTATTTCTTATCTTAACGCAGGTGCACAAAATTAGACTAGCTAAAGACCAAAGAGTAGATCGAAGTATGTCAGCAGAAAGTTAAACGCTATTATAAGATTACAGAGTTATCGCAGTATACTCCATATTGAAGTAGAATCACCCTACCAACGCTTAGTCTGATATGGATATCTCTCTTCATATTTTGCTTCCACCATAGACTTCAGTAAATCTCTTAGCTCATTGATGTTTTCTTTGGCGATCGCTGAGATAAATATATTATCATGATCATAATTATTCTTTAGTCGATCGCGAGTCTCTGAGAGTATCTCTTCTTTCACCTCATTATCCAGCAATTCGTCGAAGTACTTAGTTCTGTAAAGGTCTAACTTATTAAATATCATCAGCGTCGGTTTATCTAATGCACCGAGATCATTTAGAGTATTATTCACAGTGGCGATGTGGTCTTCATAATTGGGATGAGACAGGTCTACCACATGCAGTAGAATATCACTTTCTTTGACTTCATCCAGTGTCGACTTAAAACTCTCGATTAAGTGATGCGGTAATTTTCTGATGAATCCTACCGTATCTGACAATAGGAATGGCATTCTTCCGAAGACCACTTTTCTGACTGTCGTGTCCAATGTGGCAAATAGTTTATTCTCTGCAAAGACTTCGGATTTTGAGAGGACATTCATGAGAGTAGATTTCCCTACATTGGTATATCCCACAAGAGCGACTCTTATTAGATCTCCTCTGTTTTTTCTTTGGGTGATGGTCTGCTGTTCTATCTTGAGAAGTTTCTTCTTTAGCTGACTGATCTTGTCTCTGACTATTCTTCTGTCCGTTTCTATCTCCATCTCACCGGGACCTCTCATACCGATACCTCCACGCTGTCTCTCTAGGTGAGTCCATAGTCCTCGTAATCTAGGGAGTAGGTACTGCATTTGTGCCAACTCTACCTGTGTCTTGGCTTGGGCTGTCTGTGCTCTACTTGCGAATATGTCCAAGATCAATGAACTCCTGTCTATGATCTTAACCTTAAGTTCTTCCTCCAGAATACTTGTCTGCTTACCTGTGAGATCATCATCAAATATGACCATATCTATTTCATGTTCTTGCACGTATTCATTGATCTCTTGCAGCTTTCCACTACCGACAAAAGTCCTGACATCAGGGTGCTTAAGCCTCTGTACAAATTGCTTAATGGTCTGGGCACCAGCGGTCTCAGCAAGAAATTCTAACTCTTCTAAGTATTCCTTAGCTTGCTCATCTGTTTGGTCTTTAGTTATAAGACCGACTAGGACCGCTTTTTCGATTTGCTGATTGAGGCCTTTCTTTTTTTCGTTTCCTACTTTCCACTGATCACTCATAGTCTATATTTTAATTATTCTTTAGCCAGTGATAAGGGTTGAGATTTTCTCTCCCCTTCCATATTTCGAAATGTATAACGTACTGATTGTCGCTTCTGTTAATTGCAGCAATGCTTTCTCCTTGACTAACAAAGTCTCCTTTTCTCTTATGAGGATTAGATAGGTTAGAGTATACGGTGTAATAATCATTATCATGCTGCAGAATCATTGTAATGTTATTAGAGGAGATATTCTGCACACTTATAACTGTACCTGAATATACGGCATTGACATTACTATCTGTCGTGCTTAGATCTATACCTGAGTTTACGTAGATTAGTTTCTCATTATCTGGATGTTTTTGTTCTCCATATCTGAGTTCTACTTTGCCATTACTGATAGGCCACGGTAGGAATCCTTTCTTGTCTTCTATACTACCTGCATTGCTGTAAGTAGTAGTGGAAGCAGATGCACTATTGAGCATAAGTTCTTTGATCTTCTTATTCAGATTTTCCCTTGCGCTTACTTTCTGTTCGAATCCGGCCTCTAATTTTTTCTGATCGACAAGTCTTTCCTTCAGTATCTCTGATAGCGAATCGAGTTGTGACTTTATGGCTTCGATTCTTTTCTGTTCTAAGATTAGATCTGCCTTTTTCTGTGAGATCGTCGAGTCTTGCTTAGACAGAGCAGTTGTAATTGTATCTGTATTTAATTTTTTAGATAACTGACTGATATATGATTTCTGTATTGCAAGATTTTTGTGTGTTTCGGACTGTAGAAGTTGCTTACGGTAGACATCTTGCATCATAGAGATAAGTAGTAGATTATATTCCGACGAGTTATTAGGTGACTGTGCTTCTGCTATATCATCACTTTTACTTGCAGTCAGTAAGTCGATCTCTTGCGATAATGTAGAGATGAGTTTCTCACTATTATCTAAATGCTCTTCTAGGGTATTATATCTCGAGATATCACTCATCTTACTTTGCTTATAATTATCCAGTAGGGCAGCAGTCTCTGCGATATCATTCATTAGTTTCTTGCGTTGCAATTCTAAAGATTCTAATGATTGTGCATGACCAGTAAGAGATGCAATAATTATGGATAATATGAATGCTATGAGTCTAATATATTCTATTGTATCGTGGCGGAATATTAATTTGTATCGTTTTCGGGATATCTATTTCTATTTTGTTGAAATCTAAATCTAAGGTAAGGTTTTCATTATTACCATATTGGAAGGCATATGTTCGCTTGTAAGGCAAGGTCATGGCATCATCTACTATTCTATAATCAGAAAACGACCATGTTCCTGAAGAGAATGTATCATGATATTCTACTGATTTAAGATGACCGGTATATATATCGTAGGTGAGACTATGGTTGATATTATTTATTTTGGTTTTGATTACTATATGATTTCTATGATAGCTGCTGTCTATTATTTCTTCTGGATCTATAATTGGCGCTGCACCACTCAGAAGCATCTCTAGATAACTGTAGTTAGAACTCATTCTAACTATACTTTCCAATTCTGTGAGAGCTGAGATCTTATAATTACGCGATAGACGATCTATGTATATAACAGAGTCTTGAGTGATGAGACATCTTCCGCCTTCGACACCTATTTTTTTGATTGCCATGAGTACTGCGCTATCCTTTCTCATCCTCATACTTAGGATACCTTTAGCACTGTATTCTGTAGACTTAAAGTTAACCTTTGCCTTTGCTTCTATCCATTGGTAATCTGTAGCTGGTGAGATGACCTGTGAGATGGTTCTCTTATCTGAGGAAACTTGGAGAACTTTCTTTGATTTGCAAGAATGTAATATGACGATACTAAATATCAGAAAAATAAAACGGAAACTATATTTAGTAATCATAGATGAGTTAGACACCCATTTTTTTCTTGATCTTAGATTCTTTTGCACCCATATCGATAGCCATCTGCCAGAACTTCTTGCTATTATCTACATCACTGATCTGCGAATACAGGTCCCCTATCAGCTCAAAGTAGATAGGGCTATTAAGATCCCTTGTGTCTAAATCATTCAAAAAAGAAGTGATAACTTGTTTGTCTAGTTTTGACATATTAGCCCAGTTCTTTGCCACCTCTACTGCGGTCTTGAGAGACTTATTTTTTCCTGCAATAAATCCTGCCTCATCTAAATAGCTTACCGCTTCTGATAACTTATTATTTTTCTGTAAAGATAGAGCGTGTAGAATGAATGCGTTAGCTTGATTAGGGAATAGATCCATAGCATTATATGAGGCAGTCTGAAGTTTTTTGTATTCGTCATTTTGCCATAAGTTGATCATCCATTGATCCCATAATGTATATTTTCTATCATCTAATTGAATGGCTTTCTCATAAGATTGTTCTGATCCATCTAAGTTTCCTCCATAGAATAATACATCCCCTCTGAGTGCATGTGTCTTGGCTTCTTGAGGATACAACATGATAAGTTTCTCTGTAATCTGAGATAGTGATTCTATGGACGGATCATTTTTTTCCATTGTGGACAGATGTGGCATCAGCTCCTTGATCTTGCTATCGAGATCTATATCCATATTTTCCATTAATGGCATCAGTGATTGGAGATATTCTGAAGTGCCTCCTGATGTTTTTTTAATCTTTGTTTTAGAGATTGCAAGACTGGCTTTAGGATGATTCGGGTCTATGGATAGAAGCTTTTCGTATGTTTTCTTTGCTTCATCTGGTTTCCCTATCTCTAATTGATAACCAGCTAGATTACTCAGATATCTGGTGTTGTCTGGATACTCGTAAGTCAGTTGGGTGAGAGCATCTACTGCTTCCTTTTCTTTGCCTGCATTGGCACATATATCAAACAATCGTCGAGCATTCTCTTCATTGATACCCATCTTACTCTGTAGCGATTTCATTGTTGATATGGCATCAGCTGTCTGCTTATCTAGTACTTGATTGATAGCGAGTTTCTCATAGAAGACTGGATTATTATTATCTGTAAGCATCAGACCTTTGTAAGAGCTGATGGCTTTAGAGTATTGTCGAGTGGACTCATATATTTCTGCGAGTGTTACGGCATACCATACATTCTGAGGATCTAATGTTACTGCTTTTTCTGCATTCTTTTGAGCCTGTTCCATGTCCTTCATACTAACATATGCTTTAGCAAGCTCATAATAGACAGCATCAGCTTCTCTGTTTCTTTTGAGTAGGCTCTTAAGAATCTCTATTGATTTATCTGTATTCCCTTTATGCTTTTCGTATTGTGCATCTAAGAATAGAGTTTGATATTCTATGTCACTCTCTGAGTATATATTAGGCTGTGCTGTAATACTCACACATAGTAGGAGAGAAAGTAAGAAAACTAATGTATAGTGATACATATTATTATATAAATGCAATAATCGTAATGTCTAAATAATTATTCTACATGTGTGATTTTCAGGGTGTTAGTCCTAAATCTCTTATGTAACGGCATTGAGGCTGTATTGACGACAATATCCTTTTCTTTTAACAAATTTTTCTCCTTTAAAATTTCAATTATATCCTGAATTGTCTCATCAGTGCTGGAAAACTTATCATAATAGAAAGCTTTCACACCCCATATCAGATTCATAGTACCTAGCATAGGTCTTACAGATGAGAAGATATATATATTAGACTTAGGTCTATAACTGGATACTTTGAATGCTGTATAACCACTCACGGTGATGCCCATTATAGCTTTTGCCTTTATATTTTCTGCGATTCTTGCTGCATTGATACATATGGTATCAGAATAATAAGTTTCGGAGCCTTTATTAGGTTTAGCTCTTTTTTCTAACAGTTCGTAGTGTTTTTCTGCTTCAGCTATGATCTTATTCATAGCTTTTACCACGAGATCAGGATGTTCTCCTACCGAAGTCTCACCACTGAGCATTACTGCATCAGCACCGTCGAGTACTGCATTAGCTACGTCGGTGATCTCAGCTCTTGTGGGACTCGGATTAGTAATCATACTTTCCATCATCTGTGTGGCAACGATCACTGGCTTAGCTTTCTGGAGGCACCTTTTGATAATATCTTTTTGGATACCAGGTAATCTTTCCATAGGGACTTCTACGCCTAAGTCACCTCTGGCAACCATGACTGCATCGGAATGTTTGACGATTTCTTTGATGTTATCTATGGCTTCGGGCTTTTCTACTTTGGCAATTACTTTTGCGTAATGGCTATTATTATCTATTATTTCTTTGAGTTCTATTATATCTGATGCTTTTCTTACGAATGATAGAGCAATCCAATTTACTGGCTGGGTGAGTATATAAGTAAGATCTATCATGTCTTTCTTAGTCAGACAAGGAAGAGATACTTTAGTATCTGGTAGATTAACGCCTTTGTTAGATGCTATATTAGAACCATGTAATACCTTGAGTTTCACACTCGTGCCGACTTTTTCTATGACTTGTAATTCCAGCTTCCCATCATCGACTAGTACTTTCTCACCTATATTGACATCATTAGCAAAATTCTGATAACTAAGATATATAGCCTCTTTATTACCGACACATGGTGTATTGACAAATGTTAAGATGTCATCTTTGTTAAGTTCTAACTTACCATTTTCTATTTCTCCTACTCTAATTTTAGGGCCTTGAAGATCTGCCAATATTCCAATGGGAACATTATATTTTTCTATAATTTCAGTGATGTTATTAATGACTTTCTGATGGTCTTCGTGTGTACCATGAGAGAAATTCAATCTAAATATATCTACGCCTTCACGGACTAAATTAAGCAATTTCTCTGGACTACTGCACGCAGGCCCTACAGTTGCTACAATTTTTGTTTTCTGTCTTCCTTCTATCTTTAATGCTCCCAAAATCTCTATTTATTTATGATAAATTTTATAAATTCAAATATATAACATTGAAAATCAGTATTTTACACTTGTAAGGTTGAAATGTGAAGAAATCATTATTTCTTGGTAAAATTGAACGATTTACAATATAGTGTTGTAAGAATGTTTGTAGATTTTGCAATGAAAATCTTTGTTGCTACATTACAATTGGTTTAATTTGCGCCACTAATTAAAAAAAATACAATTATGTCAGATATTTCAGACAAAGTAAAACAAATTATAGTAGACAAATTAGGTGTCGACGATTCTGAAATTACTAATGAGTCAAGCTTTACTAATGATCTCGGGGCAGATTCCCTTGATACAGTAGAGTTGATCATGGAATTTGAGAAAGAATTTGATATTTCTATTCCTGATGAGGAAGCTGAAAAGATACAAACAGTCGGTATGGCTGTAGACTATCTTGAAAAAGCGAAAGCCTAAGAGTTAATACTATTTAAATGCTATAAAAATCCACGAGGAGACTTGTGGATTTTTTTTCTCAATTTCTATTTTCTCAAGTCAATTGTAGTCATAAGATGAAGAGAGTTGTCATAACAGGTGTAGGTGCCCTAACTCCCATAGGCAATACATACAAAGAGTACACGGAGGCTTTGCTCTCAGGAGCAAGTGGTGCTGCTCCCATAACCCGATTTGACGCATCTTTATTCAAAACCAGATTTGCAGCAGAGGTCAAGGGTTATAATGAAGCAGACCACTTCGAGCGCAAGGAAGGAAGACGAATCGATAGATTTGCCCAATTTGCGCTTGTAGTTGCAGATCAGGCGATGATTGATAGTGGTATAGATATCTCGACGCTTGATCTTCGAAGAGCTGGTGTCATATGGGGAAGTGGCATCGGTGGATTCGAAACAATAGAGCAAGATGTCGAGCAAGAAACTCTTAGGGACGGTCCGCCCAGGTATAGTCCATTTCTAATACCTAAATTAATAATAGATATAGCTCCAGGGCATATTTCTATGAAGTATGGCTTCCGAGGAGCTAATTACTCTACCGTATCGGCTTGTGCATCATCTAGTCATGCTATATATGCAGCTGCAGATTACATTAGATTAGGTAGAGGTGATATATGTATTACAGGAGGTTCTGAGGCTGCTATAACTAAGGCTGGTATCGGAGGCTTCTCATCTATGAAAGCTCTATCTACCAGAAATGATGATCCTGCTTCTGCGAGTAGACCATTTGATTTAGATAGAGATGGATTTGTATTAGGTGAAGGTGCAGGTGCATTTATATTAGAAGAATACGAGCATGCGGTTACTCGTGGTGCTAAGATATACGGAGAGATATTAGGTTGTGGAGCCACAGCGGATGCTCATCACATTACTGCACCACATCCGGAAGGCTTAGGTGCCTCAGAGGTTATGGAGATGGCACTCAATGAAGCTCAATTAGATCCTACAGCAATAGACTACATCAATGTGCATGGTACATCCACACCATTGGGGGATGTAGCTGAGGTCAAGGCGATTACTAAGGTATTTGGCGATCATATATTTGACCTAAATATAAGCTCTACGAAGTCTATGACAGGTCACTTATTAGGAGCCGCAGGTATAGCCGAAGCATTGGCTTGCGTCGTGGCTTTAGAGAATGGCAAGATCCCTCCTACGATCAATCATCACACACATGATCCTGATTTAGATAAAAAAATTAACTTTACACTTAATAAAGCTCAAGATCGAGATATAAAAGTCGCGATGAGCAATACGTTCGGTTTTGGAGGTCATAATTCTACGGTTATCATTAAAAAAATTATGTAACACAAGGATGTGATTCGAACATTTTATAATTATTATCTATCCCCAGAAAAAGAACTTGCTAAGAAACTTAAATCTGTATTAGGATTTGTACCTAATAACCTTCGATTGTTTAAGTTGGCTTTCTTTCATAAGTCAATGAACAATAGTGAAGCTACAACTAGGTTCAACAATAATGAGAGGTTAGAGTACTTAGGTGACGCAGTATTGTCTACTGTTGTCGCAGAATATTTATATAAGAAGTACCCTGGTCGAGACGAAGGATTCCTTACTAAGATGAGGTCTAAAATCGTCAAAAGGAAAACACTCAATAAGGTTGCAGAAAGAATGGGTATAGACATCATACTCACTAAATATACGCAAGGCAAACTGAGCTACTCTATGCTCGGGAACGCATTCGAGGCTATGGTGGGTGCTCTATATATAGAATACGGTTATGATAAGACAAAGGATTACATTATCTCTAAGATACTCATGAGATACTTAGATGTACATGAGTTAGAGAACAATGATGACAATTACAAGAGTCAGCTCTTAGAATGGGGACAGAAAGAGAGTAGACAGATCTCATATAAGCTTATCAATAAGTATAAACTGGATAAGCGAGATCGATTCAAAATAGCCGTCTTCTTAGATGGTAACGAAATCTGTACAGCTGAAGACTTCAACAAAAAATCTGCTGAACAGATCGCCTCATCGACAGCACTAAAAAAATTAAATATCCGCAAGCTCAATTGATCTTTTAGTCATAAGACCTGTTAGGCATGTATAATCAAGATCAATGGATTCTGTAACACAAATTATATTAGGTGCTGCTGTAGGGGAGGCCGTATTAGGCAAGAAGATGGGCAATAAAGCTGTCATCGCTGGAGCTATTGCCGGCACAATTCCCGACTTAGATGTTTTATTTGGTCCATTTATGAGTGAGCTGGAAGGATTAGCTTTCCATAGAGGTATCTCGCATTCTATATTTATAGCCATTGTAGGAGGGCTATTTTTTGGATGGTGTGGATTTCGACTTTTTAATAAGAAGCGAACACAGCTATCAGGATATGATAGCTCACAAGGCAGTCTTAAGGAATGGCAGCTTTTATTTTTCTTAGGGATGCTCACCCACGCTTTGCTCGATAGTTTTACAATGTATGGCACACAACTCTTCGCTCCCTTTTCTGATTATCGTGTCGCTTTTAATTCTATATCGGTTGCAGATTTTTTCTATACGGTTCCATTTGCGATTTGCTTATTGATTACAATATTTTCTAAGCGAGGATCTCGCAAGCGACGATTTTGGAATTATCTTGGGCTCGGAGTAAGTAGTATCTATCTCATATTTACTTTGATCAACAAGTCAGTGATGATATCTCATTTTAAGTCAGCACTGGCTGATCAAAATATAACTTATACAGAATACGTAGTAGGACCAACATTGCTCACTAATTTTCTATGGAATATAACCGTAGATGCTGGCGATCAATATTACTCAGCAAAATATTCTTGGTTCGATAAGTCACCGATACAATTCGAATCATTAGAGAAGAATCATCATCTGATCGGTGATGCTGAGGAAGATGAGACGATCTACATACTTAAGTGGTTTACTAAAGGTTTCTACAATGTTATCATTAACAGCAAGGGACAGCTACAACTTAATGATCTCAGGTATGGTACCTTCGGCAATAGTAATCTGGATAATAATTTTGTTTTTAGATTTATACTTGAGAAAAATTCGGATGGTAGTTATACGATGACATCTCAAGAAGGTGGTCCAGCTAAAGGCGAAGAAAAAAAAGTGATGACCCAGTTATGGAATCGGATTAAGGGAGTGTAAACAAATGCCTAATTCTGGTAAAATTAATCTTAGGAAAGAGTCATTACTAATTATGTACTCGTTGTCTTAGACTTAATTCGCAAGACCTCTTCTTTCAGTTTATTGTAATTATGATCTGACATCGTATGTAGTGGCAATCTAACGTGGTTATGACAGAATCCTAATATTTCCATAGCAGACTTAATCCCTACTGGATTGCCTTCTATATATAACCACTTATGCAAATCGTAGGTCAAGTAGTTATACTTTCTTGCTTGCTCTAGATCACCCTGCAGGCATGTACGGACCATCTCAGAGAAGTACTTAGGAAATGCATTCCCAATCACAGATATGACGCCATCTCCTCCTGCTGCGACCATGGGCAGTGTCACCTCATCATCTCCTGAAGTCACTGTAAAGTGTGCTGGTCTATTTTTAAGTATTCTTGTAGCTTGTATAAGATCTCCAGAAGCTTCTTTTATACCTGCAAACTTTTTGCTGGCATTCGCTAATCGGATAGTGGTATCCCATTCTATATTAGACTTAGTACGACCTGGTACATTATATATCATAATCGGTACAGGGCTTACTTCTGCCAGAGCCATATAGTGACTATAGATGCCTTCTTGATTAGGCTTCACATATGCGGGGCTGCTCGAAAGAATACCATCTATTCCTTCGAAATTGTAATTAGAAATTTTACGAGAAAGTTCTAAGGTATTATTCCCACCGAAATTTCCAACGAGTATTGGTTTTCTGCCTGCATTTGTTTTAATCACAAAATCAAGACATTGTCTTGCTTCTTCCTCATTGAGTGTAGCCGTCTCTCCTGTGGAGCCTAACGGGACCAGAAAATCCACATTAGAATCTATCAGATAATTAATAATCTTCTCATAGGCTGGATAGTCGATCGACATATCCTCATGGAATGGGGTGATGATAGCGACACCGGTCCCAGTAAATTTTCTCTCGTTGGCCATTATTATTTAGTCTTTGATTCTTTGATTCTTTGATTACTTGATTGTGCTGTAGACACCCATCTTGCTGTACTTCTTTATTCTCATATCGATTCTCTTCTGAGGTGTCAGTTCCATGAGTGCAGTAATCTCTTTTCTGATATGTGACTTGAGGGTCTTTACCATCTTTAGTGGATCATTATGTGCACCTCCGAGTGGTTCTTTGACGATATCATCTATTAGACCAAAACCTAACATATCATCCGCCGTCAACTTAAGGGACTCTGCAGCTTGTTCCTTATAATCCCAACTTCTCCATAGAATAGAAGAACATGATTCTGGAGAGATAACAGAGTACCATGTATTCTCTAACATGAATACCTTATCACCAAGTCCGATCCCTAATGCACCGCCTGATGCACCTTCTCCGATGACGTAACATAAGATAGGAACCTTAAGCTGCGCCATCTCAAATAGGTTTCTGGCGATGGCTTCTGCTTGTCCTCTTTCTTCTGCTTCTATACCTGGGTAAGCACCTGGCGTATCTATAAAGCAAAGTACTGGATAATTAAATCTCTCAGCCATCTTCATCAGACGTAGAGCTTTTCTGTAACCTTCTGGATTAGCCATTCCAAAATTCCTGTACTGTCTCATTTTTGTATTGACACCTTTCTGGTGTCCTATGACGACGACAGACTGATCCTGTATCTTACCGATACCACCGACGATAGCTTTGTCATCACCGAATGTACGATCGCCATGCAGCTCTACGAACTTCTTAAACATATTCTCTATATAGAAGAGGGTATATGGTCTTTCTGGGTGTCTAGATAGCTGTACTTTTTGCCAACCGTTGAGGTTAGCATATATCTCTTTTTGAGTACTTTTAATTTTGCTATTGAGACTTTTGATCTGATCAGAGACATCTATATCTCCCTCATTACCAACCTGTTGGATTTTTTCCAACTGCTCATATAACTTTTCTAAAGGTCTTTCGAATTCTAGGAATACCATATCATTTCAGGAATTAAACTAATCGAAGTTAGTAATTGAAAGGCAGATATAAGAAAGATGTGGAAAATTGATGTAGAAATGATGAAAATGCAATAATAATGGCTCAAAATGGACAAAATTGGATGAATACTTCGACTCAGGTACTGTGAATGAAAAATTCAGTTTTCTTAAACACATCTGTTCCTAATTATAAACTATGAGTATTGAAAATTGAACATTTATAGTATTCTTAGCCAAAACAAATACCCATTGTGCTGTAAAACGACCGATGATCTATTTTTCGCCTGAGTCATAATTTTTATGACTATATTAGAAAATCATAAGTACACTGATAGAGAGATGATTGTGATCCTTAAATGCACCCATGACTTTTGGCAATGAAAATAATAGTATCGATCATAGAAGAATAATCGAGTAGATATTATGATAATTATCATCTGATTACAAATGCATGTTTATTGGTACTAAAGCTTACAGAACATATTCGAATTCGTGCTTAAATCACTCTTTTGGGGGATACCATTGCAGCAATTATTATTATATTTTTAGAGGTTGTCGCAACAGGTTGATAAAGCTAATTTTTACTATCAGATTAAACTTACACTCTTATGAATCTCTTTAGATTAAAAAACGAAACTTCAATATTTAGTCGGACTCTATTCTGTCTTGTAGTAAGCCTTTGTATTGTGGTATCATCTGCAAAATCTAATTCGGAATCAACCATTCTCATGTCTACAATTTATGTGGTCAATGCAACAGATGATTCTGATGACAATAGTTGTGATTTGACTCATTGTAGCTTTAGAGAAGCCGTTAATCTATCAAATACAGATGGTGTGTTAAGTGAGATTCATTTTGATATTGACAACGGACCATCTGGACCACCTCCACCCTATACTATTTCCCCAGGAGCTGATTTTCCAGAATTTTTAGATTCATTAATAATAGATGGTACTACTCAACCTGGATGGCAAAAAGGTGATATCATAATTGATGGTACATCAGGCAACGATTACCTGAATGGGGATAGGACAAACTCTGGTATTGGCAATGCTGGAGATCATCATATTGAGGTTTATGGACTTCATATTAAAAACTTTCCTAAAGCTGGTCTATTTATCGAAACAACTTGCATCATAGGTGAAGTGGGAAAGGCGAATATTTTTACAACAAATGGAGATTTTGGTATACAAGTAGATGAAAACCTTCTTGCTTCTGACGTTCTTATTCAGGGAAATGATTTTGGAATAGCGAATGGAGTTCCTGGCACCAATGGAACGCCTTCTTATCCTGACGGAACAAGTATAAAAATAGACGGTGGGTCATATGGTGTGACAGTATTGAATAATCATTTTGAAAACGAAATAAGGGGAGCTTGGGGAGGAACTAATCCAGGCTTGGGAGGTCATTTAACTTCATCTCTTTATAAATATAATACTTTTAAGAATTGTGAAAAGGGAATATTTGGTGATCAAGGTCACTCTACTATTGTAGGTAATCATTTTGAAGGAATAACTGATATTGCCGTGTGGAATTGGTATTCTCTAACCGTTGACAGTAATTATATAGAATCGTGCAATATAGGTTTTGATATAACCACATGGGGGCCATTTTATCATTTCTCTAATAACAATTTTTATGATAATGGACTTGCAATAAATTATAGCTTAGATTACTCAGAAGTTGGAAATATTTTTACACTTGATCAAGACACATTTACTTGTAATGGAGCGGCTTTAACAGAGGGCCTACATCCTCATCCTAATGAATTTCCACCTACAGTAACTCACACAACTCAAGATACAGTTCATGGAACAGCAAATATCGTTGGAACTGTTCAGACTATAGAAGTCTATTTGGTTGATGAAAGTATGTGTCTGGGATCATCGCAATGTCAAGGCTCAATACATATCGGATCAGGAACCTTAGATGCCAGTGGCAATTTTAGTATTACAGTGGATAGTCTACTATCAGCAGGTACAAGGATCGCTGTTAGATCTCAAGCTCAATTTATACATGAAGACTTTGGACTACCATATGAAAACTCTTCCCCCTTCCGCTGCTTCATAGTACAACCAGACGTCTGTGAGACGGCTAAGGTATTAGTCATGAATCCTGACGAATGTGCAACCACAGGAGCAATAACGGATATGGAACTGCTGACAGACTCTGGTCAAGGCACTGGCTCTACATGTGATATATCGTATGCTGGAGGAGATGCATGGTATAAGATAGAATCTCCTTCCTCACAGAATTCTCTAATTAGAATTAATTTCAATAACTCTATTAATGCCATCGCTGAAGCTTACATAGGAACTTGTGAAAGCTTAGCCTTTGAGAAATGTATGGAATTAGACACAGTTCCTTACGCTATGGTATTAGACGGATATTCTAATAATTCTGAGATTTATATCAGGGTGTGGGATAGAGATACTACAGTGGTCAATTCAGGCACAGGAGCTCTTCTACATCTTACTGCACATGAATTAGATTCTGATTCAACAAACTGGGAAATTTGTGATCTTGAAAATAATCTAACCAACTTAAATAATCCTACAATACTCAGTGAGAGAGATGCCAATAAGTTTATTGTAGAATTCGAATTAAATGCTACAGATAATGAATAAAACATTGTCAGAGCCGAACTCATTGCTAATGGAGGTACTCGGGTAGACTCTTTTGTATGTGGCGCAAGAGCCATAGAGTTATGGGATCATGGGACACCTATAGATATGGAAGGCAATAGAAGAGGTATCAGAAAAAGACCCAGGGTAGATACGACCAATTATAATTATGTCTTCGAGCAATTGGAATTTCAACTGAATGCCTATGCAGACGGTGAGCAATATAATGCCAATACCAGCATGGATTCTTCAGGCAATTTTGTAGTCATATGGGAGGACTTAGAGAGGCGTAACATATATATGAGAGCTTATAGTAGTAGTGGTAACCCATTAACTAAGGAACTAAGAGTGGGTACAAGGAATGCTACCTAACACAACCCTCAAACAGAAATCTATGATAACGGAGATTATATTACAACTTGGCACGAAAGCTATTTAGGATCTGATTTTGCTATTTATGCTCGTCTGTGGTATGCAGATAGTACAGGGGTTGACTTCAATCTAAGTCAGCTGTCAGCAATTGGTGGCATTGGTGCTGCTGCATTTGGGACAGATCCATCTCTTTCTTCTAATGGTGTCGATGACTTCATAGTAACATGGCATCACGCGAATCGAATATTTTTTCAAAAACTAAATAGTAACGGAGGCAAAATAGGCACTACGCAAGAGCTCAGTCCTGGAGTGCTCCATGGCAATGACACGAATCCAAAAGTAGATATGAATACTTCTGGAGAATTCGTAGTCGTCTATAACGGTATAGATGCGGCGGGCAAAGGCGTTTATGCTCAAAAGTATGATGATTCTGCTACTCCAGTAGGCTCTTTAATTTCTGTCAATAATAATACAACAAATAATCAGAAAAGTGCTGATGTCTCCATTGCTGATAATGGAAGCTTTATCGTCACATGGGAAAGTTTCGGACAAGATGGATCTGATTATGGCGTATATGCCAGAAGATATGATGCTAATGGAGCACCATTAGGTTCGGAGTTCTTGGTCAATACACATATAGATAATGCACAATCTGATCCTGCCATTACTCGATTGGATGATGGTACATTTTTTATCGCATGGAGTAGTTTTGGTCAAGACGGATTTGAAGAAGGCATCTACGGACAATTCTTTGATGATATGGGCGCTGGTATAGGTGCTGAATTCAAACTTAATGCATTGGTTGATCCAGAACAAGAAAATCCTACTGTCGCCTCCAATGGAAGTTCTATAATATTGGCAGCATGGGAAGATGGTATCAATGATGGAGATGGTAAAGGGATCTTTGGTCAGCGCTATGAGATTATTGATGCAGGAGGGCAGAAGATATTTTATCCAATAGGTACAGCCACACCAAGCACCCTATTAGGTGATGAGTTGGCTTATCCTCCTACCATCTATGCACCTCAAGATTCTCTCAGCAGCGTAAGAGTAGCCATTATAGATACTGGTGTAGATCCTACTCATCCTTACTTAGCCAATGCCATGTGGCATAACCAACAGGCTGGTGCTCAGTGCATTTTTGTGGATTCACTAGGTTATGACTTTGTTAATGATAATGCCTTTCCTATAGATGTGGATGGACATGGTACTAAAGTCAATGGGATTATCGCCAGAGATTTTCCGTCTGACATACAACTAGAATTGATGAATCTAAAATTTCATCAAAATAAGAAAGGCAAAGTGTTCGATGCAATAAGTGCCATTTATTATGCAGTAGAGAATGGTGCTGATATTATCAATATGAGCTGGGGTTTTGAAGCGAGTGAATATCCAGCAGTTCTGAGAAATGCTGTCCAATATGCTTCTGAAAATGATGTACTATTAATAACCACAGCTGGTAATACAAGTAAGAATAACGACATCATCAATAAATACCCATGTAACTTTGAAGATACTCTCAATATTATAAAAGTTACTTCTTACGAATACAATTCCACAACTAATACCAGAAAGTTGGCTAATTACGCCAGTTACGGAAAAAATAATGTAGATATAGCAGCTTATGGATTCGTAGAATCTCCTACCTTAGGTGATACCTTAAGTTTGAGTTCTGGTACATCATTAGCAGCACCACAAGTAACAAGAACTGCAGCGATAATAAAAGGACTATTCCCTAATCTAACAGCAGAACAAATCAAAGATTGTATTTTAAATACTTCACTTTCAGATACTGAATTTGCAGATATTGTTTCCACAGGTGGCGTCTTAGACCACCAAGCAGCTTTAGATTGTGCATATGATAAGGCTGATGATTGCGTCGCTATTGATTTATACATAAATATAGATCAAACTTTAGATACAATTTTCAAATCAGATGCATGGATCAATACTGATGCCACTTATACTAATAACGCTGACATAGGAGTATATGGTGCAGAACATGTTACAATGTTGCCTGGATTCGAAACAACAATAGGTACTAAATATACAGCGGATATAAAAGACTGTGATGACTGGAATACAATGATGACTTCGAGTGATGACAATGAGACTTCATCATTACTAAGAATTCGAGAAAATTCCGTGTTGGCAGGTAAAATAAAAGTGCAATTTTATTACGAAGATGAACCAGTTAATATTCTTATTAAATATGATAAAGGAGTTATTATGGAAGTATATAAATTCCAACCTGCAAAAGCAGGATGGTATGAAAAAATTATTGATGGGAAACTTTTGAAAAGTGGTGTTTATGAAATCGAAAGAATAGGCGATGAATCAGCCAAAGAATCAAGATTCTTTCAAATTCAGAATAATAATTATAAAAAGTACCGCAAACCTAATGGCTTAAAAAGTCAAGATTAATAAAAGATGTTTAAGCTTTCCGTGTAATTGACTAATATTTTAGCGTAGATTATATAACTTAGTTTTATTCAATAGTCCTAATGAAAGCCAACTTACTTGTCGGTTTCTTTTTTTGTCTCTGCGGAGTAGTCTATTCACAAGATGAAATATCTGTTCACTCACTTCTCAATGAGATAAGAACGTATCAAGAAGATGAAAATTGGGAAAGTTATCTGATTTCTATTCAATCACTATCTGAGCAATACTTAGATAATGAGCAGATTGATTCATCCATTTTCTATTTAGAAAAAGCATTGGATATATCTTATCATAGCTTTGGCGTAGATTCAATATGGGCAAAGTGTTATCATCAACTAGGAATAAGTTATTATAATAAGACAAATGACAAAGAGGCCATAAAGAATTGGTCAAAGGCCATTAATATTAGGAATAATATTTTTCCAGAAAATCATTTAGACATAATAAGAGGATATCGAAATATAGGTACTGCATATATCCAATATGAAGAATTAGATCTTGGCATTCAAAATTTGAACAAGGCTTATGAACTTAATATATCAAGAAAAACTCCTGATATTGAAAAAACAGCCCAATTAAGTAGCGATCTAGGAGCAGCATATCTTACCTCCGAAGATTTAGATCGAGCATTCCGATATCTAACTATAGCTGAAGACCAATCTAAAATAGTCTTTCAAGACCAGTACTGGGATATCGAACTAATTTTTAATCTCTGGTGGAATTACTACAATATTAAAGGAGATACTGAAAAAATGAAATCATATTGTTATAAATCGATAGAGCTACTAGAGTCTGTGAAGAATAAATATGATGAAGATTATATGGATATGGCTACTGCCTACAACAATTTGGGAGTCACATTTGAGATAGAAAAAAAATATGATAAATCAAAAAATGCATATCTAAAATCTATACAACTTTATAAAAACTTAATACATATTGATTATGTAGAACAATATTTAGCAAGTTGCTATTCCAATGTAGCTTTTTTATTAGTATTTCTTAAAGATTATGATAATGCACTACATTATATCCACAAGGCTTTAGTTTTAGATACAAAAAACAATAACATCATATCTAAGGTGAAAGACTTAGAGAATAAGCAACGATATTTTTAGAGAAAGGTAACCTCGAAGATGCAACAGAAATAATAAATAATGCTATCATTCTTTCAAAGGCTGAAAACGGCAACAACTCTTATACCGTTAGTAAACCCGTAAGAATACTACTGAATAGAACGAAATGCACAATCTTAGATAAACTCTATGATGATGATAAAGACATTCAGCACTTAGAAAATGCCGCAGCACTAATCCCAGAAAACATAAAACTAATAGATGAAATAAGAAATGGATTTCAATCTGAAGAGTCAAAAGCATTTCTTGCTGTCGAGGCTAAGAGAATTATGGAAGAAGGTATCAGAGTATATCTAAAACTTCACAAAATTAAAGGTGATGATGCTTATGTTCTAAAAGCATGGGAACTCAGTGCAAAAGCTAAATCGATTATACTACTGGAGTCACTACGAACCTCACAAGCCAAAAAATCGACTGGTGTCAAAAGTCTAATACTGCAAAAAGAAGATAGTCTGAAAAAGCATTTGGCATTCCTTGAAAACGAAATATATAACCAACCTGATGAGGCTGTTAAGTTTAACCAACAATTTTTGGATACGACTTCTGAATTAGAAAAATTGCAAGCCAAGATAAAGGAAGAGAATCCGAAATACAGTCAGGCCACAATGGATATTGCTAATTTTTCTATAGAACAATCTCTGGATGGAATACAAGAAGATGTGGTAGAATACTTTCTGGGAGAGAATAATAATTACGTTTTCTCTAAGACTGAGTCTGGAATTTCATGTCACGAAATATCGGCTGATTATGACATCAGTAAACTAATGAATCAGATTAGAAAATCTACAGTCGATATATTCAAGAACAGTTTAGTAAAAGATGAAAAATATAAGGCTGGTGTTTCACTTTATAATGCATCTGCATCTAATTTATATACGGCATTGATATCATCGGTTAATGATAAGGCAAAGTTAGGGCATGACTTATTAGTTATACCTGATGGTATACTTGGATATTTACCTTTTGACTTACTTCTTACAGAGTCCTCAGAAGGATATGAATTTAATACAAAGCCCTATCTGATTAATGATCATAACATTAGCTATACCTACTCCCTCGCCTTACTCGATGAAATGAAAAATGCCAAGCATACAAAGACTACAAGTCAATTGCTTGCGATGGCACCCTTATTTGAAAACAATGATGAGGTATACAAGTATGGAGATAGAATTGTAAAAAAAGAAAAACAACCATCATTATACTTTAATGTATCTGAAGGCGAAGCGGTGCAAGCTATAATGGGTGGAGACATGATATCGGGCACCCAAGCTACCGAAGCATACTTTATGGATCATGCTGCAGACTATAAGATCATACACTTATCTACCCATGGCAAAGCAAATGATGATAAAGGATCATTTTCGTATTTGGCGTTTACAGAGATTGTAGATTCTACAGAAAATGAATTTGTATATAATTATGATCTATATAATCTTGACCTCAATGCCGAGATGGTTGTCTTATCCGCATGTGAGACTGGCTTAGGCGAACTCAAAGCAGGTGAGGGTATTATCAGTCTTTCCAGAGGATTTAGTTATGCTGGTGCAAAGAGTATTATTAATACACTATGGACCATCAATGATTATAGGACTAAAGAAATCATGGAATCTTTCTACACTGGTATAGCTGCAGGACAAGAAAAGAACATCGCCTTAAGGACGGCAAAGCTAAAATTTATAGAAGACAACCCTAACGAGGCGCTACCTTTCTATTGGGCTGCATTTATTCCTGTAGGTGATATGTCTGCTATCCAAAATAGTAGCTCCTATAATCCAAAAATACTTATCCTATTTATCATTCTTGTAAGCTTTATGATAGCATACTTTATGTATAGGAAGAAGAACAAGCATAATGCTTGATAGAATCTTAGACTAATTATAATGTGATGTTGCTGCAGATACTCACAATAAATAAAAAATATTTATGTCAAAAGTGATTGACGATTAGACCACTATACATATAAATATTTAAATATAAATTTCCCTATAGGGGGAACACCCAGATAGACTGTCTATATATCAAAGGGTGTTATTAAAGGTATTTTAAAAAGCGTTTAACTTAAAGAAGTTGATCGCTTTTTTTTTATTGACGATTTACAAAAACGAATACTGAAATAATATGTTTATACATGGTTTCATATTCAAAATAAAAAAGCCCCTTTCCCATCCATTGAAAAGAGGCCTATGCTTCTTGAATTATGAGACACTAATCTATTGCAGTTTCAATTATTATTTACATGTTTGCGAATATTCGTATATCTGTTGTTCAAATCTTGCCCATTTAAGATCGGATTTTATAGTCTCGTAATAATCCTTACAATCATCATATATCGAAGCGGCTTGTTCACCATATTGTTTCTTTTTTAGTTTGAAAGCGACGTCATTTCCTTTTTTAAAAAAATAAGATTTGTCTCTTCCACCAGTCATTTGTATGCCGCCTATTCCTAGTCCGCCAGACTCTTTAGCATAGACATCGTGATAGACTTTTACTTTATTACTGAATGCTGGATTCAATAATTGTAATAATAAGGTTTGCGTCTTTTTTTTCTTTATCTGTACCTCTGCGGATTCGAAGTAAGCATAGCCGTCTTTGATATATTCTTGATTGATTGTATTATCTCCATCCCACCTTTGAGCATTATCCATTACATCCATCGCATCAGCTAATTTGTCAAGCCCACCTTGTGGGAGATACATATGGCTAATTTTTTCAGCTTTGATTTTCTCTTTTCCGGAGTCAGTATTAAGAGTAATTTCTTCGAATAAACCTTTTTTCCTTTTTAACTTTTTGATTGTACCTGACAATTCTGTGCCGTCATTTAGAGTAATATAAGATGTTTTCTTTCTAGAGAATCCATCGACAGGATTGAGCAGATATTCATGGTTCTGAGCAAATGAGATCATTGCAAATAATAGGCATACAATTGATAGTAAATATTTTCATATTTAACGATTAGGTTAGTAGATGATCTAATGTAGTAATTTCTGATAATTAATTTGTTAAAGTTTAAAAAGTGAATGCATCTTATATCAATTATGAATAGGCTAATTTTGCATAATTTTATTGAAATAAATATTTTGTAATTTAATTTAGATGAAGGCACTCGTACTTAATGAAGATAAGTCACTGAACATAACAGATGTCTCTAAGCCTGTGCCTAGCCCTGGAGAGGTGGTCGTTGCAGTGAGAGCTTCAGCGCTTAACCACAGGGAGTTATGGATTCAGAAAGGTCTCTATCCAGGTATGAATCTACCATGTATCTTAGGTGCTGATGGTGCAGGGGTGATCGTAGAGTTAGGAGAATCAGTGGATGCAAGCTGGAAAAATAAAGAAGTTATAATCTATCCAGCATATGATTGGGGTAAGCAGGAGAATGCACCTACTGAGAAGTTCAGAGTGTTAGGTATGCCTGATCCTGGTACGATTGCAGAATTCATCAGTGTACCTATAGAAAATGTCATAGAAAAGCCAAGCTATCTATCATGGACAGAAGCAGCTGCAATTCCTATTGCGGGCTTGACAGCATGGCGAGCTCTAGTCCGACATGGTAATATCAGATCAGGTAGTAAAATCCTCATAACAGGAATAGGGGGTGGAGTAGCACAAGCTGGGTTAGGCTTAGCAAAGGCAATGGGAGCAGAGGTCTATGTGACCAGTTCAAGTTACGACAAGATAGACCAATCTATATCCTCTGGTGCATCAGGAGGTATTAATTATAAAGTTGAAGATTGGAATCTTCAACTTAAGGAATTGTCTGGTGGAATTGATGTAGTGTTAGATAGTTCTCCTGCGCCAGTATTAGATGATTATCTTAGGTTTCTAAATTATGGTAGCCGCATAGTATACTACGGATCTACAGGGGCTCCTAAGACGACGATTAACATCAGTAAATTTTTCTTAAGACACATACAATTTATAGGTACTGCTATGGGCTCACCTCGAGAATTTAAAGACTTATTACAATTCATGGATAAGCATAAGGTCTTACCTATAATTCATGCAGAGTATAGATTAGAGCAAGCGGTCGAAGCGATGGATGCATTGAGGGAAGGTACTCAGGTCGGTAAGATTGTAATAAGGAACTGATGGTATAAATACATTTTTTTAAAGAATAATGATTTTTCATTTATGGAATTTGATGTTTCATTTTATCTGGCATTGGAAGAATTTTTGCATGATCTGCCTAATCGGATAATGAAAAGAGGATTGAGAATTGTAGATGAAGGAGCGTATGGCGATATCAATTTTAATCCTAAAAGTTATACACTTAAGATTTCTATCCAAGGGACTCATATCTATGAAGTATGTTTTAATTTTAATCGTGATTTAGATATGATAAAGTCAGTATCTTGCACCTGTCCTTATAGTGATTATTGCAAGCACTTGGCGTCATTTGCTTTTATTATATTGGAAGAGCTTAGACCGATTCTCCATAAAGAGAAGAAAGTACTTAGTGCTAAGTCTAAGATGAAAACTAAATTAAAGAGGGATACAAAAACTAAGACATCTATTATTACTGGTCCTTCTATTTCAGTTATAAGTGAAGAACTGCATGGACACAATCCTAAGACCAGAGGCAACAAACTACCTTATAATACTGATTTTGAGCACATCCTAATAGGAGATAGTGAAGTAGTCACTAAGATATATGAGATAGATTGGAGTGGCAATAGAACAGATTTACATGAAGTAACATTTAAAGCCAAAGATACTGGTATCAGTATCAAATGCGCCACCTGTAATTACACAAAAAAATTATGTCCGAAAGCCTTTGATTCATTGGATGATCTGATGAGAATTATTGATATTAGGGGTGAGGATATTCTCGACTATCGTACTAAAGCCAACCAGATTGCTTATACAGAAGAATTAGATGAGAATATGATAGACGATTTGTTCACGCTCGAAATCACTTCCGAAGACCTCTTAATTAAATCTAAATCTCCTTCTGTATTGATGCCGCAGTTAATAGATATCATAAAGAAAAATTTACAAAATAATGATGATGCACATGACGAGTCCTATGCAATAGACCAACTGACTAACTCTATCAATATAGGTGAAGCTATGGTCTGGACTAATATAGATGCATTAAATAGACACGAACCATTATTTCTTATAAGTGGAAAAACCAATCAAGCAGGCGATAAGCTATTTTCTCATTATGAGAAAATCTACACACCTATATTATTAAAAGAGGATAAGAAGAGACTATATCAAAAGCTTGTAAACAAGATAGAGGAAAAGTATCTGAATAAAAATATGGATACGACCACATATGTAAGTGATGAGATGATAGAATGCCTGAAAGAGAATATTAGCATATTGCAAGATACAATTCAATATACCTACA
>Ga0209185_1001037_pt1 | contig 26035 bp, 37 predicted proteins | sample SidtaG_2_FD_187425 | JGI IMG/M metagenome (GOLD analysis project Ga0209185, IMG submission 187425) | Marine algal microbial communities from Sidmouth, United Kingdom - Sidmouth_Asex2 metaG (SPAdes) (version 2) | ecosystem: Host-associated > Algae > Red algae > Unclassified | place: Sidmouth... | reverse complement strand
GAAAGATATCGTTTCTCAGAGAAACAATATCCGGTCTCCAATTTGTGACGATAATCAAACCATTTAAAAATCCCTGCAACGGGGATCAAAAGGAAGATTAATACCGCAACATTACCCTTTTTCGTCACGCTCTAACTCAGTCCCTATTTTTCTCATTTCGTGCGGTATGCGCCTGGTGGTGTAATGCTACCATAAACGTCCTCTAAACCAAAGGGACACCCCGAACGAGCGGCCTTTCTTAGACGTTTTGAGCCGCTGGTTTTCACTCTGCTAAACGTCTCCATCCCGTAAATGAGAAAACAAAATCTACGGGTCTCAAACCCTGCCTTGCACTGCACTGCACCGGGACGGGACTTGGTGTTAAAGATAATTCAACGCGATTGCGTTACGTCTCGCACATGGAGAGTGATTTTGAGTTACGCGTGTATGATTTGATCGAGACCTATGGCAATTGGTGGTTTTTCCAAAAGGCCTTAGACAAGCAAAAAGTCACAAGGCATATTATCAAAACCGCCAAGTCAAAATATACATTGGCGGCATTTTATAATTCTGTGTTTAGTTTTTTTGTCATCGGGACTGGCTTGACCGGATATCTCAAATCCCAGCCGATGGAATTACTGTTTCTCATTCCGGCAGGCACATTGTGGTATTGGATACGGCAGTCTCGGTTTCGACGAGCAAAAAAGGCTATTGAAGACTTGTCAAACCTCGCAACGGGCGTTCACGCGAGGAAACTTGAGCGGGACCAATTTTTGAGTCCTTTGGAGGCTTAGGATTGAGGTGGCGAGCTGTTTCGGGCGTTTCACACTTCCCCCCTCAGCAACCAAAATACGACCTGCGGCGCAGCTGTAAACATCGCTGTCTCGAGAGCGAGAACTAGACTAGGTTGATATTATGAGACGTATGATCACAAGACTAATCATCGCGCAGCTTATTCCGGTAGGGATCAGGGTCGTGAAGAAAGCCTTTAACAAGCGGAAACCGGGCCGCGTTCAGAGCCATGATACGCCTGATAATTTGGACATGTCGCCGGATACCCGACCCATCGAAACCAGTGATGTGTCTCCGGCGTCTCAGCCAAAGGTTTCAGACCGAGGCGTTCGCTAAGTTTTCTGCCGAATCCAGCCGATTTAAAAACATAATCCACGAGTCGCAATCCGCGTCTTATATTGTTGGTATGTTGGATCTGCATGTTAGATTTTGGGCGGCCCCAATCCCATATAGCGCGATGATTTTGGGGCTTTGCACGGGTGAAAGCGCCTTAACCTTCCTCTCATATTTCTTGTCGGGGACGCAACAATTCAGCACCTGTGACAAGGCAATCTTTACTTTATAGGCTTAACTTATCTTTTGGGGCGGGTTGGGATTATGAATGACATCGCAAAAGATGGATGATCTGCTGAGCTTGTTGATGGCCGTTATTGTTGCGGATAAGCGAACGTTTGCGGAAGAAATTCAAGCTTTCCTATCGGAAGCGACCAAGCTGCAAGCGACCTTAGAGCTCAAGCCCAAATGGTCCGAGGCCCAGTTGCTCATGTGGTATGAGATGAATAAGGACGATGTGAAAGCGCAAGCCTTGGGGCCCTGTCTTAAAACATGGTTATATGAGCGTGTGGACCGTTTGGCGGACATCGAAAACAAACCCGCGATTCTGGAGGCTATGCGGCAAATTGCGGTTTCGGACGGAAACATGCATGTCAGCGAGCGCGCCTTGATCGTGCTCACGGCCCGTCAATGGGTGCTCCATCCGTTAGGAGAGAGCAGGGGTTAGGTGACTGGGGATTTACAAATCCAATGTTGATACATGGTTCAAGGCTATGGTGGCAAGTTTTCTCGGCGTCCCCATCGTCTTGGGGTTTTTCACCGGGCCTGAAATATGGCCGGTGCTCTTAATCAGCGCGTTTTGGGTGGCCTTTGTTTTCTGGCTCTATGCCGCAACCAAATATGAAATCACCGGGGATGCGCTTATCATTCATGCGGGGTTAAATAATAGGGGTGTGACAGTCCGGTCTATCGGCTCCGTGAAAGATAGCCGGAGCGCGATGGCCAGCCCGGCGTTCTAACTCAACCGGCTCGAAATTCAATATGGAGCGGGCAAAGTGATCTTGGTTTCGCCGAAGGATAAGGCGGAGTTTCTGGCGGATTTGGATTTACATGAACTCCATAAAAATGACTGAAATAAGCATTAAGGTGACGATAAGTATGAATAAGAGTTTTATTGACGTCTGGTTGTCGAACAAAAGCCTGGCCCCTTGAAGGCTTGTATATTCCGATATGGCATATGTATCCGTCAATTCGGGTATCATCGAGATGTCAAAATCATGCTCGCGGTCAAATACGTGCAGAAGTTTTCTCGGCTCGTTTTGGATGACCATCAGGAGTGCGGTCTTAGGCTCGCGGGATAACATCTCCCTGATGTCCCATCAGTATTTTTCTTTCATGTAATCAATATCTTTGAAACTTATCACTTCGAATAATAAAGTTATTTTGTCCTCTGAATCGCACAGCGTAATCCATTCTTTTGGCTGACCGAGGTGAAAGAGGCGGACCAATTTTTTCTCGAAATTTCTAACGTTATTTTCGTTCAAAACTCAAAGCTCCGCCGCAGACTGAATGTCCGCCTAACGCGAAGTTTCTAACATCTATTAAACGGACCATGACGCGCCGCCGAAACTTCATAACCCGAACGATTTCATCGTTCGGCGCTTCACTGCATATGGCCGCCCGGACCAAATGCGGGCGTTTCGCGTCCTCCAAATGTAAAAACATAATCCACGGTTCGCGGGCCCGAGCTTATACTGCGCTCATGACAGATTTAACCGATGAATTTTTTGAAACGGCTTTGGCCGGAATACAGGAGCGGCTGGATGATTTAATTACCCAGCCGAAAGCTGATCGGGGACCGCCCGGTCAGTGGAGCAAAGACTACTCCGCGCTCTTAAAAGCGCGCGCCGATACGGTTGCCGAGATTGAGGCGCGAGCCGCAAAGACAGCCGCCACCAAACACACAAGGTATGAAGACATGCCGCCCCCGACCCCAGAAGATGAAGCCCGTTTCCATGCTAGATTTCGAAAAATTATGCGAGACATCCGAGACGCCAGACGAACTGGAGTTGGCGGATCTGACGGACGAGGAACTTGATTATCTAGAGGAGGAGTCAATGGATTGGGATATTCCCATGCTTCTCGAATTTTGGGATTTATGGAAAACCGAAAACCAAACCGCCCCCGCACAAGACTTCCTCATCTGGCTCATTCTCGGCGGGCGGGGCGCTGGCAAAACGCGGGCTGGGGCCGAGTGGATCCGCGAACGCGTGAAATCCGGCGCGCGCCACATCGCGCTCGTCGCGGCGACTTACACGGAGGCCCGCGCGGTTATGCTCGACGGGAAATCGGGCCTGCTCAATATCGGCCACCCGTCCGAGCGCCCGAAATTTATCGCCTCGCGCAGACGGCTCGAATGGCCGAATGGTGCGGTGGGGCAAATTTTTTCTGCCGAAGCACCGGACGGTCTACGCGGCTCGCAATTTGATGCGGCCTGGGCGGATGAGTTTTGCGCCTGGAACCATGCGGAAGAAACGCTCTCCAATTTGCGTCTGGCTTTACGCCTCGACGCGGAAGACGGACAAGCGCCGCAGCTCGTCGTCACCACAACCCCGCGCCCCAGCGCCGAACTGATTGAGCTCAAAGAAACCAAAGGCGTCGTCACCCACACGCTGCGCACGGCGGAAAATGCGCATCATCTTTCGCGCAGTTTTCTTGGCGCTGTGGAGGCCGAATATGGCGGCACGCCATTGGGGATGCAGGAGCTGGAAGGCGAGATTGTGAGCGAATGGCCGGGAGCATTGTGGAACCTCGCGACCATCGCCAAGTCTCGCGAAAACACAGCGCCGGAGTTGGACCGCATCGTCGTCGCAATCGATCCACCCGCCACATCAGGCCCGAAATCCGATGCCTGCGGGATTGTCGTGGCGGGGGTCAGGGACGGACGCGCCTATGTGTTGCAAGACGCCACGCTCAGCCTCGCCAGGCCAGAAGATTGGGCCGCGAAAACCGTTGCATTGTTTGAAAGCTACGAGGCGGATTGCGTCATCGCGGAAGGCAACCAAGGCGGCGAAATGGTGGAGTCCGTCCTGCGCCAACTTGCACCCAACCTCCCCATCAAACGCGTCCACGCCAAACGCAGCAAAAAAACAAGAGCCGAACCCGTCAGCCATCTTTATGCGAGGGGGCTAGTGTCGCATGTCGGCAGGTTTGACGCGCTGGAAGCACAGATGTGCAGGATGGGCGCCCAAGGCATAGGCACAAAGACAGGCAAGGGCAGGGCAAAGTCACCCGACAGAGTAGATGCGCTGGTATGGGCGATTGATGCGCTGCTGGGCAGGGTCAGGGTCCCCGCGCGGGTACGGGCAGTTTGAGTGCGGAGTTTAAGTAGCCTATCGGCGAGCATGAGCCGCTAGAAAGTCCAGAATTTTTGTTCCAATTTCATTCGATGAGAGGTCGTTGTGTATATTCAGCACCGGATCAGTTTCCGAGCGGGTCCAACTCTGTTTGTGGAGATTGGCTATCTTCATTTTTTCGCCGCGAATGTAATTATCTGCCTGTTCAAAGTTGATAAATTGCATGACCGAGAACATCGCTTTTTGGGTTTTGTAATTATGACGCTCCATTAAATCGCTTCGCCACACCTTATATCTCTTCTCTATTTCCCTATAATGATAGAGATCCGGATCCCGTCTGCGCCTTGGGCTGCGACTGGCTTTTAAACAGGCCGTCAGACTCTCCCCAATGACTGCGGCATCGGCGTCAGGCGGCAAGACGATATTCTGCCCCTTCGGGTCGACGATACCCATATCAATGCCGGACACGGTTTTGAAATTTAAGAATTTGGGAGTCGCATATAATACGGCGCGCGGAGGCCGTTTGAGTTTTGAAAACCACATTGGATATGCCTGAGCTAGAGTTCTAGTGGCCCTTATAGACTGACATCCGTCGCTGGCGCAAAACAAACAAGGGCGATTAATGCGCCGTTGGGGAGGGTGCGGGCGGTTTAGAGATGCACGGCTCATCGCGAATTGTCTTGAGGCAATTCTTTCCCGCCTTATAACCATCACCGAGAGGTCCAATATGCGCAAAAGCCGAAAGCGAAGACAACAGCTTATTCATCAGAAAGAAGAGCATACCAAAAAGGATCCGGCCAAGTATTTTTGGGGGCTTGAGCCAAAATGGGTCTTCGCACTTGCAATCATAATTGGGGTCGGAATTTCGTTTTGGTTGGGTTGGGCCGAAATTTCCGATATGGATCGGAACGGACCTTAAACTGGCTATGTCACATCCAAATCCGAAAGCCCCCTCATGAAAATGTACATCAAAAGCGTGATGGTTTCGGATCAGGCGAAGGCGCTTGCGTTCTACACCGACATCCTCGGCTTCATCGTCAAAAACGACATTCCCATGGGCGAGTATCGTTGGATTACTTTGGTCTCGCCTGAGGAGCCGGAGGGGGTGGAACTCGCGTTAGAGCCCAACGCCCATCCTGCGGCGGCCGAGTTTCAGGCTAAGCTCATGTCGGACGGCATTCCGTGGACGTCCTTCCGCGTGGAGGATATGAAAGCGGAGCATAAACGCTTGAGCGCAGCGGGCGTGATGTTCACCCAAAACCCAACAGAGAGCGGGGGCTATGTCATGGCGACGTTCAACGACACCTGCGGAAACCTATTCCAGATCATCGAATTTTAGAGGGCTGCGCGATTAGGCGATTTCGCTAATCCCCAACCCGTTGCGTCACGACCCCGCCATTGGCGTCGGGCATGCAGGTGTAATTGAACTTTAGCGGCTCACCGCTGTCTTTTCGGGCCAGGCTTACTTCGGCTTGAAACCCGTCGGTGCCGGAGAGCGGGCGATAGCTGATTTTCGCAGCCGACGGGTCCGGCATTTTCGCCGTAATTTTCTCGCCGCAGGCGTCTTTAAACGCGGCGGTCTGTCTTGCAGCGTTTTCGGCGGCATTTTTGGCGGCGTCTTCGGCAGCTTGTTTAGGCGCGTTAGTTTCCGGAGCCGGGTTTTTAACAGGAGTCGCAATCGGCTGAGAAATAGGGGCCGTATCCGGCGCGTCTGCCCCGCACCCCGCGAGGAGAATGGCCAGCGCTGCGACGGGCAGAAAACGGAGTTTGAACATTGAACGGGTCCCACAAATGCGAAGCAAAATAATGGACCAAATCTGTCTGCCCGGCCGGACAAAGTAAAGCGCTGCTTACCGTAGGGCGCTGAGAACAAGTTTGTCTACCCGCTCGGGCGCATCGGCAGCCACAAGGCGCGCTATGGTTGCCCCTGTATCATGCGCGAGGAGGCTGAAGCGGTCCAAGCCAAGCTCATTGGCAAATGCAATGACGCGCGCGGCATGATCCGGAAAATCCATATTGGTGTTTTCGCAGCCTCGCCCTCCATGCGCCATGCCGACAGAATTTAAATTATAGCAGGTATTATGGCGCGCCAGTTCGGGGATCAGCTTGCGAAATGAACGGGTATCAAATGGCCAACCGTGCAGAAATATTAGCGCAGGCCCGTGTCCTGATTGGGTGAAATCAAACCGTTGGGATATGTTTGTGGTTTGCTCAACATAAATGATTTTTCGGGATAATGTATTTCGGGCGGGCTTGCGCCAATGGGGTTATAAACATACACAGTGTATGTGAATCTGATATGTTCACATACACCGTGTATGTCAAGAGATCTTATGCCTGAAATTTCCCAACCTGAAAAAGCCATTCGCACGCAACAGGCAGACGCGACGCGTCAAAGGCTGGTTGACGTTGGCCGCCAAATGTTCGGACGCAAACCTTATAGCGCCGTCTCCGCGCAAGAGATTGCGGACCGGGCCGGGGTCACACGCGGCGCGCTATATCATCATTTTAAATCGGGGAAATCCGGCCTCTTTGAAGCTGTAGCTGAATGTGTTTTGCAAGACCTTGTTAAAACTCTGGTTGAAGCCTCTGCCAATGCCAGGGCCGGATGGCCCGGCATTCGTGACATGCTCGAGACCTATTTCGATGCGGCTCTCACAGATGAACATACGCAAATCGCACTCCAAGATGCGCCGTCTGTTTTGGGCAGCGAAAGATGGCGGCAGCTAGAATACGACTATTCTGTTCGCTTTTTACGCCAATCACTGAAGCAACTGATAGAGGAGGGCACTCTTCGCGAGGTTCCGGTAGATCCGCTGGCAACGCTACTCTTCGGGGCCCTATGCGAGTCGACTTTGGCGATCTCGGAAGCTGCAGATACGGCGCGGGCGAAAGAGGATGTTTTGGAAAGTTTTGAGCTGATGCTCACGGGCATTCGCATTCAAAGTCAAACATAAAGACATATCCGATGGAATATCTGTTACTCCTTATACCTCTCGGCATCTTTTTTTGGGCTTACTTTGTCACGCGCGCAGAGACGGTATTTGTGCGGCCGGAGGTGTCCCCCGCCATCAATATCGATACATCCGCCTACGAGGCCGCGCCGTCATTATTCGTGAATGCCAGTGAGGCCGGTCTTTTTAATCGCATTCGAGATCATTTGCCGCCTCAATATCATATCCATAGCAAGGTCCGGCTGGAAGACATCATCCGCGTCAAACACACTCTGCGGGAGAAGGCCCGCTGGGCGGCAAGGGGGCGGGTGAAATCGCGCCATGTGGACTATCTCATCACAAACCGGGCGGGGCATATCGTGCTCGCCATAGAATTGGACGGATCGGCCCATGACGCGCGCAACCCGTCCGAAGCCGACAAAGTGAAGACGGCGCTTTTCAAGGCGGCGGGCGTGCCGTTGCGGCGATATCGTGTCGGCAATGATTTTGACCTTATTGCCGCCACAATCGCGTCTGAATTAAACGCTTCTTAACCACAACCCGCTTCTATAAGGCTTCAGTAAATGAGGATTTCGACGTGCTGCGATTCTTTAGACGAACTAAAAAAAAGACCCTGGAGACCAAGCTGGCCAATACGGATGCACGGCTTGCGCTCACGAGCGCACAATTAGCAGCGCAGATGGTGAAATTGGCGGGCCAAACCGATGACCTCGCGCCGTTAAAACAAGCCGAAGAAGCCCTGTCTTCTGCCCGAAATTATTATACTTTCGAAACAACGCCCGTTGAAATTGGAATGGTTCAGGTTGCCCTTGGCGATATGTTACTGAAACTGGGCCGTGAGAAATCTGACAAATCTGCGATTGCGCGCGCAAAAACCGCTTATCGCGCGGCGATCACATTGGCGTCTTTGCATGGTGATGATAAACAGCGCGTCTCTCTGCGAAGTAAAGTTAAGACTGCTGAAAGCCTGCTGGGGCAGCGCCACAAAACACCGTCCTTGTTTCGGGTGGCCTAAACCCGCATCAGCTTACCGCTATGACTTCATGGCTTTCTTATATGCGCTGCTGATCTCATCTTCGTCTTGGATCGCCTTTGCGATTGTGTCGAGATTTCGTTGATCACTATCGAGCCGCCGCGATAGTTTTTTGAACCATTGGTCAAAATACTCCTTCGACACAACATTTTCAGGGTCGTAAACGGCTTTGCTGGGCTTTTCGATTTAGGACCTCGATTCTGCAGTCGGTTAAGTCGTACCTTGTTTTGGCGATTCGATTTGCGACCCTAACAAGATATTGCATAGCATAATTAGATGAGTCTGGCGATACCGAGCTTTTACGAGACTTTTGCAACATCCAGACGCCTGGATTTGGTGTCGCTTTTAAGGCGTTTCCTCTGGCGATGGTCCTCGGACGATGTCTCCTCAAAGACGTCGACAGCGCTACTATTGTTATATTGAGCGATTTTTTGCTCTGACGCTTCGACCCGTTTCGAAATCTCGTTGAGATGACGGTCATCCACTGCGACCTTTTCCGATACGTCCTTCATCTTCTGCCTCAAAGCATCCTTTGCTTCGTCAGGGGTCTGTTCGGTAGGGACGGCGACGGGTTCGGTGATATGAGGCTCCGGTTCGGGTTTGGTTCGGTCGTATGATTCTCGCGTGGCTAAGACTTATGTTCACGTAGCACAGATTTGAGGCTTGCGATACAGGTTAAAGCAACGGTCCGAAAGGTGGGTCGAGGGCCCCTTCAAACATCGCCGCAAAACTCCGTCCCTGTTTTGGGTGGTGCGGGTATTGAATGAAATCAGAGCTTTACAAGAAAACTCAAGAGAATAATCCGCGCCTGCCCCGGGCTGGGCTATAAAGAGCTCATCGACATCATTGTCACTTGCCGTTTTTAGGTCTTCCATATGTTTAATCCTTTTCGTCGGTTCGCCGACCCTTTTGGCGTGCCGGATGCGCGCCCGCCTGCAAACACGCCACCGGAGCGCAAAGCCGCGCGGCCGCTGCTCGCCCCGCACCTGCCGCGCAGCTCCGGCGCGCCATCACAAGATTATGCCACGCTCTGCCGGGATGGATTTGCGCGTAATCCAATTGCCCATCGTTGCGTACGCCTTATCGCGGAGAGCGCGGCGTCCGTTCCGCTGCGCAGTTCCGACGCGCAGCTGTCGCGGCTCCTGTCGCGGGGCTTACCGGGGCGCAGCGCGACTGAAATGCTGGAGAGTTTTTACGGCTATCTGCAACTCGGCGGGAATGCGTTTTTCGAAGCGGTGCTCAGCGGGGACGAACCTATCGCGCTCATTGCGCACCGACCCGACACGATGAAAATGGGCGCGGACGCCAAAGGCAAGGCCACAGGCTGGACGCAAGAGGTGGGTGGCCGCACGCGGCGCTTTCCGCGCGATACTGCGACAGGGCGTTGCGCGTTGTTTCATATGCGCCTGTTTAATCCGGCGAATGATTGTCATGGTCTCTCGCCATTATCGGCGGCGGCACAGGCCGTGGACTTGCATAATCGCGGCGCGGTTTGGGCCAAAGCTCTGCTGGAAAACTCGGCCCGTCCCAGCGGCGCGCTGGTGCATGACCCGGCCTCGGGCGAGCGCTTAACGGATGAGCAATTTGAGCGGTTAAAATCAGAGCTGGAGACAAATTTCTCCGGTCCCCGCGCGGCGGGTCGGCCTTTGGTTTTAGAAGGCGGGCTGGATTGGAAAACGATCTCCATGTCGCCGACGGATATGGACTTCATTCAATTGCGCCGCGAAGCCGCCCGCGAAATTGCGCTGGCCTTTGGCGTGCCGCCTATGCTGCTCGGCCTGCCGGGCGATAATACTTACGCCAATTACCGCGAGGCGAACCAAGCGTTTTGGCGGCAGACGATTATTCCCCTGGTCAGCAAGACAGCGAGCGGGATGCAAGGCTGGCTGTCCGGGTTTTTCGGGGAGGGGGCGTCTCTGGTTCCTGACCTCGATGCTGTGCCAGCCCTCGCCGAAGAACGCGCCGTGCTTTGGAAGCGATTGTCGGATGCGCGGTTTATTCGCGAGGACGAGGCGAGGGTGCTCGCAGGGTTGGAGGTCAAAATATGACCGAGCCACAACCCGCTCCCGTCTATCGCCCGTTCCAAATGGACCGGACCGTCACATTAGGCCTCGTCTTCACGCTGCTCGTCCAAACTGCAGGCGGCCTCGTCTGGGCGGGCTCCGCTGCTGCGCGGCTCTCCGCGTTGGAATCTGAAATGGATACCCATCCCGCGATCTCTGAACGTCTCGCGCGGCTGGAAGGGCAAACCAGTCAAATGGCGCATAGCCTGTCCCGGATAGAACGAAAGTTGATGAGCGATGAATGACCTCTATATTTCCGGCTATGCGAGCCGGTTCGATGCGCCGGACCTGTCAGGCGACATCGTGCGGCGCGGGGCGTTTAGCGCCTCTCTGCTCTCGCGCGCCGACCCGTTTCCCATGCTCTTCGGCCATGAAACCAATACGCCTGTCGGCGTCTGGGACCGCGTTGTCGAAGACGCGGAAGGGCTGTTCGTGGCGGGCCGTATTTTGGACGCGCACGGGCCGACCCGCCGCTTGGTCGAAACCCGCGCCGTCAGCGGTCTGTCCATTGGCTACCGCGTGAAACGTTCCATCTCCCGCCCATCAGGCGGGCGAAATTTAACTGAAATTGAACTCTGGGAAGTCTCCGTCGTCGCTTTCCCGATGCTCCGCTCCGCGCGGATCACAACCATTGGCGACACCTCTGAAATTAACGCACCCGACATAAGGAGAATTGCGTGACGACTAAATTAGAAACTAAAACCACCGGAGATCTGCGACAGGCCAGGGCCGATTTCGCCGCCACCTTCGCGGCATTCCGCGAAGCCAATGACAATCGCCTCGCCGCGCTGGAGGCGAAGTCCACAGCCGATCCGCTGCTGACCGAGAAAGTTGACCGCCTCAATGCGGCGTTGGAGACGCAAACCAAGCGCGTGGAAAACCTGACGCTTGCGCAGGCCGCTCCCGGTTTCGCAGGCGAAGCGAAATCCGCCGATAGCCAAGCCTGGGCCAACTTTATCCGCACGGGGGAAGCCTCGGCATTAGAAGGCAAGTCCATCGCTGCGGGAGACTCCGACGGCAGCCTCATTGCGCCCGTCGAAACGGAAACCCGCATTGACAGCGTCTTGGCCGAAAGCTCGCCCATGCGCCGTCTCGCGACGATCCGCACCATCGGGACGAGCACGTTTCGCAAACCCGTCAGCACCTCCGGCGCAGCCTCGGGTTGGGCGGGCGAAACTGACGCCCGCGTCGAGACCGACACGCCGACGTTGGAGCTGCTCGATTTTCCAACGGGCGAGCTCTACGCCATGCCCGCCGCGACCCAGGCGCTGCTGGATGACAGCGTCGCCGATGTCGATGCGTGGCTGGCCGAAGAAGTGCGCGACGTCTTCGCCGCGCAGGAAACGGCGGCCTTCATAAATGGCGACGGTGTGAACAAGCCGAGCGGATTTTTGACGGCGACGGGATTGGGATCGATTGATACGGCCGCTCTGGATACGGACGGCCTGATCGACCTCATTTATGAGCCGCAATCCCGTTACCGTTCAAACGCCAGCTTTGTCATGAACCGCCGCACAATCAACGCCGTGCGAAAGTTCAAAGACGCAGACGGCAATTACATCTGGCAACCGTCATTGGCGGCAGGGTCTCCGTCCACATTGCTCGGCTATCCGCTGGTCGAAATGGAAGACATGCCGGACATTGGTGGCGGCGCGAAATGCGTGGCATTCGGCGATTTCCGGCGCGGCTACCTCATCGCGGATAGACAAGGCGTGCGGGTGCTACGCGATCCATATTCGGCCAAACCCTACGTGTTGTTCTACACGACAAAACGTGTCGGCGGCGGGGTTCAGGATGCCGAGGCGATTAAGGTGTTGAAGGTGACGTAGGCAATCAATTGACAAGGAACCGAACCGCTTTGGCGGTTCGGCGAAAGTAAAAAGTTTCTATCTTCTAAGAATTTATAATTTGAGCCACTTCTTCAGGCGTCAGGTCGCGGTAATTAAGACCCATGGCTTCCCGAATTTCTGTAAAAACGATTTCCATGCGGCCATACGTTTTGGCCGTTCGCATATGAGCATTATGAGCTCTATTGGAAAACTCTGAAAATCTGTCCAGCTCGTCTACTAAGTGCCTCGCAATACATGTTTCGTCTTCATGGTTTCCGTCATATCCATGATATTTTGGATTACGTTCATGGTCTGCGACAAGTCCATCGTAAGTGGTTTTTTGTTCTGGAGACCATCGGCTTATTGAGGATTCAATCACGCTCCACATTTGGAAATTTCGGACAACAGCACGAACTTTAAAGGGGTCTGCACTACCATCTTCATTAAAAATACCGGGGAACTTCCAACGTATCGACCAGCTTTGACCTGACGATATCGCCTCTCGAATAAATTCGTGGTCCAATTGGCGCTCTTCCGGATCACGGGCGATGTCGGCAAGCATTGCAATAATGAGTTTTTGCGCATCATCCGTCTCGACCGGTGAATGAGCCTTGGATTCTCCAAAAGGATCATTTCTCATTTTTCTTCCTTACAACGTTTTTAAATCCATGGCTCAAGAATGCCGATTGGGTGTAAATGGGAGTCATATAACGAAAAGCAAGGGAAGCTTGCTTAATTTAAAATGCACCTTTGAACAAAATGAATCAGTCAGGCTAGACTCCATACTGAAACAGTCCCTCACTTCAGGACATAATCAATTTCAGTTTGATGCTGGCCTCACGCTAGATCCCAAATTTACCGAGCCAATTACGGTTTGGTCACTTACCCAACCCGCTCTCCGAGCGGGTTTTTTTATGCCCTCTTCACACAAGGAAACCCCGCCCCATGACACATACCGATCTTTTCGCGTCTGCATTGCCGCGCATCATTCTGTTCGAATGAAACTCAATGCCTAATCGGGATGTCCCAATGCAGAATTGTATTTTTTATCAGGCTTTTTTCTACATCGGCATAGTCATCATCCGACACGGCTATTTGAACCATGCTGGAAATAATATCCATTTTATGAGGTATAGATTTGATCGGAGCGAGGGTCTCGAAAATGAGTTCGTCGCAAGCCGAGCGGTTAATAATGTCCCCAAGAGCTTCTCTATTCAGAGTAAACCAATCTCGTGCCATAAACTGCGTGAGAGATGTATTGGGATCTATAAGATCGCGTAGCTCACCAACGGCGTTCATAAAGGTATCAACTTCAACCGGGAGAGTTTTTTTATCAGCCACTATAACCAAGCCAAGTAATTTCAATATTTGGTCCCAATATAAAAAAGGGAAGGCCATTGCAGCATTAGGCGGAACATTCGTAAAATCAGAGATGGGTAAGAGCATTAGACACCCTTTCAAATCGCTGCTCTTGGATCGACGGAATACACGTCGTTCCTACAGCTGGCTCGAATCTTAATTGAATCGAGTCACGTCAGGGTAACGATTTTTATAGTTAATAAATAGTTAATTATAGATGGGCGAACTCTATCGTTCATATTCCATTCATGCGCAATCGCCCGCTTGCGGCAAATAAAGAGCGCCTGAGGGCGCGCATGTTTTCCCCACACCCCGCAAAGCGCTCCGCGCTGCAGACCTCTCCCGAGGGGAGAGGCCGTTTTCATTCTGGCCGCACATTTTGCAGTTCGGGACAAAGCCTTTCAATATCAGTCTCAGACACAACTAACTCGGCGTTGTTCGGATTTGGACGCGTCGGACGTAAGCCTTCGTAGGCTATATAGGAAAGCGTGAAACAGGAGTTTTCAGATCGCGGTTTAGAAAATTTGAGGAAGGTGCCATAGACATCCTCTTTGCCGTCATGCTCAAAATTTCGGCTCGTGTCCTCTGTGAGGGTCCAGTCCGGGTCTAATTTGTAAAGCCACGCCGTGACTTGATCAGCAGACGGTAAGGCGCTTGTATAATAGGATGCGGTACAATAATCTTGTCCTATGCCGTTGGTCGCGAACCGCCTCATCACATACAGCTCAGCGCCAATATCTGCGTCGCCGGAATAAAATTTAGCGGCAGGCTGTCGATGCCAATTTGTACCTTTGCGCAATTCGCCTTCTGGCAAATTGGCTAAGGCGGCGAATTTTCTAATATTTTCGTCTCCATACCCGTCACCGGAATTCATCAGCGGCAAGCAGAAACTGGCAAAACTCTGGAAGACAGGATGTTCGAAACTCTCATCTATATTTGATGATGAGGGTGAACAGGACACTAGGAGTAAGCTCGCTGCGGCAACGATTGATCTGCAATTAGATTGAAAATTTGCCATGCGTTTTCCGAACATAAAAAGTCTTTCATATAAAGGCTAACGCAAGAAATGGCTTCGGCCAAGGACTGCTTGTGGCAAAGACAAAGAACCATTCAAATCAGAAGGTCAGAGACTTATCTCAGCATAGAGATCAAGCCACGCTACATAGTCAAATTTTGTCATCATCGGGTTGGTGTTTGCCAGCAAACACAGAACCCGATGATCCATTTGAAGTTGGTGAGGCAACTCTAAAATCTACGCCTCGCCACAGACTTTAACGCATGGATCCTCCGATCAAGTCGGAGGATGACAGACCTAAATAATATTCACCCAACCCGCTCTCCGAGCGGGTTTTTTTATGCCCACTTCACACAAGGAAACCCCGCCCCCATGACACTCACCGATCTGTCCCCGCCGCCCAGCGCCGCCGTGTCCATCGACGCGGCGAAAGTCTTTCTTCGCATTGATCATGCCGACGAAGACACGCTCATCACCGACCTCATCGATGCGGCGACGCGGCAGGTTGAGGACCGCGCTGGCGTGACCCTCATCACCCGTCCGCAGCGTTTTACGCGCGAAACCCCCGCGAGGACGGATAAAGGCCCCGGTATTTATCTGACTCGTTCTCCCGTTCTTTCCATTGAGGCGCTGGAGCAGAACGAGATTTCGCTGCCCATTGATGCCAATTTGCGCGCGCGGCCTGTGTTCCTGTCTACGGGGGCGGTGGGTCTCGTGACCGTGGATTTCACCGCCGGATATGGGCTCACCCCTGCCGACATTCCGACGCCGCTCCGTCAAGGCGTTTTGCTCCTGCTCGCCCATCTTTATGAGCACCGCGCGGGCAACATCCCGGGCGGGTTTCCGATGATGGTCGATGCGCTGATCCAGCCTTACCGGGGGATGCGGCTATGATTGGGCACATGCGAAACCGGGTCGGGCTCTACACGCCGACCGAAGCGCCGGATGATTTCGGCGGGACGGTCACAAGTTGGACGTTTCAGAAAGCGATGTGGGCGGGAATTCGCCCTAAGGCCCTGACCGAGCGGCTCGAAAACGGGCGGCTCTCCGTCACCCAAACCTATCTCGTCGCCATCCGATATTTGCCGACATTTCCCGAACGCGCGCGGCTGCTTTGGAAGGGCCGCATCTTGCGCGTCGTGGCCTCCAGCGATCCGGATACGCGCGGCGAGAGACTTCACTTAATTTGCGAGGAGGAATCCCAATGACGACCCCTATGAATATTTCTGAACAGGCGGAAGCGCTCGCCAAAGCCGTCCATGCCGTATTGCAGGCGAACCCCGCCGTGCAATATGGTTTGGGCGGCACATCCGATGTCCCGCCGCGCCTCTATGACAGCGCGCCGGAAGATCCCGTCTATCCCTATCTGACATATGGGGCGTTGCGCAGCTCGGATATTGGCGGGGACGAGACGCCGCTGGCGAACCACCAAATGACCCTGCATCTCTGGTCGCGCTATACGGGGCGGGCGGAGGTTATGGCGTTGCTGGGGCAGCTAGGCCATGCGCTGGACCCGGAAACGCTGACCGCTGCCGCCACCGTCGCCGTGCGAAGCACCGTCTCGGTCTTTTCCGATGTCCTGCGCGCCCCTGACGGGCGCACTCACCACGGCTTGTTGCGGCTCTCCATCACCACCCACCCGAAAGAGGAGGCGTCAGCATGAGCGCACAGAGAGGCGGCGATATGCTGCTGAAGATGAAAAATGATACGGATGTTTATGTCACCGTCGCGGGCCTGCGGACCAAGACGCTGCGCCTGAACGCGCGGCCCGTCGATGTGACGGATACGAGCTCGCAAGGTTGGAAAGAATTGCTGCCGGGGGCGGGGATGCGCATGGCGGAAATCTCCGGGACGGGCGTGTTTCGCGATGCGGAGTCGGATGCGCTCATTCGCTCGGCCTTTTTCGACCAATCCGCGCAGGACTGCCGTTTCGTCATTCCGGGGTTCGGGATGATTGACGGCGCGTTCCTTATTACGGGATTGAATTATGCGGGCAGCTATAATGGCGAAGCGCAATTCGAAATCAGCCTCGCCAGCGCCGCCGTGCCGGAATTTACCGTCTTATGAGCGGGTTCAGGCAGAATGGTTACAGGGTGGGCGATAAAATCGTCCAGATTAACGGCCGGATGCGCCGCTTGCGGTTGACCGTTTCAAGTCTCGCAGAAATGGCGTCAGTATTCGGAGCGAAGAGTCCCAAAGACCTTGCGGATCATTTGCGCAATGCGACGGCGGCGGATTGGACCGCGGTGCTGCGCTGCGTGACCGTGCCGCCATTACAGGCTGATCTGAGGCGTGAAGAGCTGGTGCGGGTTTTGCCGATTTTATCTGTATTGATAACGGAAGGATTACGCGCATGAGCTGGCCGTTTGAAAGCTGGCAGCAGATCGCCATTCGCCGTTTCAATCTTCAGCCCGGCGAGTTTTGGGCCATGCCTCTGCGCGATTGGCTTGCGCTTTTGGATGGGGTGAAACCGAACGGATTTAACCGCAAATCGCTGGACGATTTAATTGCCCTTTATCCGGATATAGGAGCCAAAAAAGGAGAGAGCCATGAACCCGATAAATGATGCTGCCGACGCGTTGGATGACTTCGCCAGCGGGCCGGGTGCGGACGCCGCCAATGCGCTCGCCAATGTATTTGAACAAGCAGGAGAGCGCATTGCGAACTCGCTGGAACGGGCGGCGCAATCCGGGGAATTATCTTTCAATTCGCTGGCTGAATCCGTGCTCAGCGACCTCGCGCGGATAGCGGTCAATGAACTAATTACCGCCCCGCTTCAGGCGGGTCTATCGTCTCTGACATCGTCAATTGCGGGGACGGCTTTAGGTAAGTCCTCGCCCGTCACCGTCAATCTCAACATGGCGCAACCCGCTGGGAAATCGGCCGGATCACAAGCCAGCGGCGCACAGATTGCGTCCCAAGTCGCGCAGGCTGTCGCTAAGGCTCAAACCAGAAATTAGGCCAGAAACAGGAATGAATTAGATGACAAATTTTCACAATGTGCGCCTGCCCTTACATTTAGGGTTCGGGACACGCGGCGGGCCTGTGCGGTCTGTTGATATTTTGCAAATGGCCAATGGGAGCGAAGTTAGAAATGCGCGCGGACGCCATAGCCGACGGCAATATAATGCCGTCGCAGGGTTGAAGTCTAGAGAACAAGCCATTGAATTAATTGAGTTTTATGAATCAAGATTTGGACCTTTATACGGATTTCGATTTCAAGACCCCTTGGACTTTGAGGCGAATGAAGTCCTCGGCATTGGCGATGGAAGCCAAACGGAATTCACGCTCGTCAAAACCTATGGCACAGCGCCGCATATCTACACGCGGCGAATTACCAAACCTGTTTCCGGCTCTGTCCGTGTGAGTTTGGACGACCTAGAAACATCCATCTCCGTCGATCATTCCCAAGGCCTCATCCAATTCCAAACGGCCCCTGCCACAGGGGCCGTCATTACGGCCAGTTTCGAATTTGATGTGCCCGTGCGCTTTGCGTCGGAGTCACTGGATATTGTTCTCGATGATTTTGGGGCGACCCAAATTCAGGACATTCCACTGATCGAAATTCTATCTTCGGAGGCGGTTTACAATGGATGATGTCACAACACTCTGTTCACTTTGGAAGCTGGAGCTCACATCAGAGCTAAACCTATTTCTAACGGATCATGACGATATTATTATGCATGACGGGGACAGCTATCTTCCGCAACAGGCCGCCGACGGAACGCTCACAGAATCCCGCACGGGACTGTCCGTGGATAGCGGTGGATTGCGTACGTCGCTCACACTCCCAAATATCTCCGCGCAAGATATTCGGGGCGGCGTCTTAGACGGCGCGCAGCTTTCCGAATTTCGGCATGATTGGCGCAGCAGCAAAACGGACTTAATTAGCAAAGGCCGCATCGGCGAAGTCAGTTTTTCCGGCGATGAGATCACCGTCGAATGGTTGGGGCAGGCGAGTCTCCTCGATGCCTCCACGGGCCGCGTTTTCTCGCGCCAATGCGATGCGAGTTTCGGCGACGTCCGCTGTGGATTGGATAAAGGCAATTTCGTGGACGGTACAATTTGTCCAAGGAGCTTCGCCGCTTGCCGGGACCAATTCGCAAACACCGTCAATTTTCGCGGCTTTCCCTATTTGCTCGGCGATGATGTCTTGCAAGCGGGAGTGAGCGAGAGTGACATCCGTGATGGGTCGTCCCGGTATCGTGAGTGACCCCGTAACGCGCGCCGCCGTTTTGGCCAGTGCGGAAAGTTGGCTCCACACGCCCTACCGCCATCAATCCAGTGTTAAACATATCGGCACGGATTGCCTCGGTCTCATTCGCGGCATCTGGCGGGAGCTTTATGGTGCGGAGCCCGAAATTCCGCCCGCCTACACGCCGGATTGGGCGGAGGCGACGGGGGAGGAGACGCTGCGGGATGCCGCGGCGCGTTGGCTCATTCCCGTTACCCGCTCGCAGCCGGGCGATGCGCTTCTTTTTCGCATGGCCCCTAATGCGCCGTGCAAACATATCGGCATTCTCGAAGCGCCGGACCGTATTCTCCACGCCTATTGGGGGAAGTCGGTCGTGCGTTCGCATTTCGCCCCGTTCTGGCATCGACGCCACGTCGCCAGTTTCGCTTTTCCACCTCTTCCTTAGGAGCCTCTCATGGCAAATTTCGCGGCTACTGCGACCCAATTCGCGGGCAATGCGCTCATCCGCACGGCCAGTGCCATCGCGATTAATCAAGCGACGAGTTATATCAGCCGCGCCTTTGATAATCGCAATTTCGAAGGCCCGCGCCTTAGCAGTTTTCAACTCCAAACCAGCCGTGACGGCGCGCCTATGCCGCGTGTTTTTGGGCGGGTGCGTCTCGCGGGGCAGGTGACTTGGGCGAGCCATATCCGCGAATCCAGCACCGAAACCCCTATTGGCGGCAAAGGCGGCGGCCCGTCGCAGACGGATTATAGCTATTCCATCAGCTTCGCGATTGGCCTGTGTGAGGGCGAAATTGCGGGGGTGGACCGGATTTGGGCGAACGGCGCGCCGTTGGAAACTGTCGGGGTGGATATGCGGGTCTATCGCGGGACGGATGACCAAATGCCCGACCCTATCATCGCCGCGACGGAAGGGGTCGCCGCCCCTGCCTTTCGCGGGACGGCCTATGTCGTGTTTGAGGATTTCCCTTTGGCGGAATACGGCAACCGTCTGCCGCAATTGAACATCGAGGTTTTGCGGACGGGTAAGCGGGTGGGACGGCTGGAAAGCCTCATCCAATCGGTTTGCCTGTTGCCGGGGTCCGGAGAGTTTGCCTATGCGACTGACGTCGTTGAGGAGAGCCCGCGCCCCGGACAAACGCTGCCGCTGAACATGAATAATCTCTCGGGGAAAGCTGACATTGAATTGGCGCTTGATCAGCTTCAATCGACGCTGCCAAACTGTCAAAATGTGTCGATAATTTCGTCGTGGTTCGCCAGCTCCATTGATATTGCGAGCTGCGAAATAAAGCCCGGTATTGAGCGGCGCGTTCGCAATATCAGGAATGCCCAATGGCAGGTCGGACGGGACGACAGAAATAGCGGGTATCTAATTAGCGGCGACGATGAGGGCCGTCCAAATTTTGGCGGGACGCCGTCCGATGATAGCCTCATACAAGCCATCCAAGCCATTAAATCTCGCGGGATGACCGTGACGCTTTATCCGTTTATCATGGTGGATGCACCGGGCTTTCCATGGCGCGGCCGCATCACGGGCGCGGCGTCTGAGGTAGCCGGATTTTTTGGTGCAGCAGATCCTTCTGATTATTCGCTCGGGACAGGGGCAGATCACTACCGCGCCACGGATCATGGCTTTCGCAATTTCATTTTATCCCACGCAAATTTAGCGCGGCGGGCGGGCGGGGTGGACCGTTTTGTGATGGGGTCCGAGATGATCGGATTAACAACAATTCGGAATGCGCAAAATGGATTTCCAGCGGTAACAGAACTTGCGAACTTAGCGGCGGATGTCCGCACCATGTTGGGGGCGCAAACGGGGCTGACCTATGCCGCCGATTGGAGTGAATATTTCGGTTTTCATCCGCAAGATAATAGCGGCGATATTTTCTTTCATCTGGATGAGCTCTGGTCCCATCCCGCGATTGATGCCGTGGGCATTGATGCCTATTTTCCATTATCCGATTGGAGAGATGGTGAGCATTTGGACGAGCAGAATTTTGCGTCCATCTATGAGCCGGAATATTTAATTAAAAATATAGAAGGCGGGGAGGGCTATGATTGGTATTACGCCTCGCAAGCTGATCGCGATGCGCAAATTCGCTCCCCGATTTCGGATTGGGTTTATCGCTATAAAGACCTGAGAAACTGGTGGTCAAATCTCCATAGGGGCCGCATAGGCGGAGTCGAACAAGTCCCCACAAATTGGGTGCCGCAGAGCAAGCCGTTCTGGCTAACAGAGGTCGGGTGTCCGGCGGTGAATCATGGCGCGAACCAACCCAATCTTTTCTCCGACGGCAAATCCAGCGAAAGCAACTTTCCTTATTATTCAGAGGGTTCACGCGATGATCTCATGCAGAGGCGTTATCTGGAATCATTGATAGAGTATTGGGGCGACCCGCAAATCAACCCTGTATCCACTGCTACAAACGAGCCAATGATTGACACATCTGCGACATCCGTTTGGGCGTGGGATGCGCGGCCTTTTCCGGACTTTCCTGCACGGGAAAATGTCTGGTCTGACGGCCCGAATTGGCAGCGCGGTCATTGGATTACGGGCCGCCTCGGCGCGGTGTCTTTGCAGGACGTCATCGAAGAAATTTGCGAAGAGGCGGGGCTTGCAAACCCCGATCTTGCCGGCGTCACGGGTCTCGTGTCAGGCTTTATCATCGACCGCCCCATGCGCGCGCGGGATGCCTTGTCCCCGCTCATCGACAGCTATGATTTAGTCGTCTCTGAACAGGCAGGCCAAGTCAGTTTCGCGGCACTCTCTGCCTTGCCCGTCACGGCGATTTCGCAAAGTCATTTGGTCGCCCAAGACGGCGGTCCCATTCGTTATTCTCTTAATGACAATATGAGCTCCATTCGCGATGCGCGTTTGACGTATATTGACCCCTCTCGGGACTACCAAATCGCGAGCGTTTCAGTGCGTAATGAACGGGCCGAAACCGTGCGCATCTCTGACATGCAAGCCCCACTCGTCATGGACATGGGCCAAGCAAAATCTATTGTCGAAAATCGTCTCAATCGGTCAGAGCCCGCGCGGCGTCTGGCCAGTCTGTCTATGCCGGTGCAACACGCGCCAGTCGCCGGGTCCATTGTGACCTTGCCGGAGACAGATGGGCTCTGGCAGGTCACGCGGATAAGGCTCGGTTTGCAAGCCAATTTGGATCTGGTAGCTTTACCCGACACAGTATCGAACCCTGTCGTGGCGGGCGGAAGCCCCACCGCGACATCGACCCCGAGCTGGACGTCTGAACCCGTTGCGCTCGCCTTTGATCTTCCCGGGACGGACGGCTTGCAAGTCGGCGCCCTGATGGACCCATTCCGCACAACAACGCTGTCCTTTAATGGCGCGCAAACCACTGTCTCTGCCGCATTAAAAATTGGCGCGCTGCTCACGGATTTGCCGTCAGCTCCCGCCACGCTTTGGGACCGCGTGAACGCCGTCGATATTTACATGCCGGGCGGGGCAGGGTTTTCAGTCTCTGAGGCTGATGTTCTCAATGGCGCAAACCGCTTCGCCATTGAAACGCAGGCAGGTTGGGAGGTCATCGGCGCGGCGGGGGTCACGCTCATCGCGGAAGACATCTACCGTTTGAATACATTGCTTCGCGGACTGAATAACTCCGACGATAATATTGCGAGTACAGTACCGATGGGAGCACGGGTTGTGAGATGGAATAACGGTCTGGCGACTTTAGACGTGGATTCTGACTATATCGGGTCAGACATCAACATTGAGGTGTCTGCTGCGGGACGCTCGGGCGTTTCGGCAGATCACAGCTATGCCGCGGCCCATCTGCGTCCGCTGTCAGTTGTCCATGTCTCGGCGAAAGCTGCGGGCGCAGACACGGAAATTAGCTGGATTCCCCGTAATTTGGACGATGCGGAGGGCGTTGATCCTGCGGCGCAAGTCGAGATTAACTGGCCGGGCGGTTCAATTATGGCGACAGGCACGTCGGCCATATTGCCGATTGCGCCGGGCTCAAACACGCGCGTCACGCTCAAATCCAGCGATCCGTTTGGGGGCTTTGGGCTCGAGAAAATCATCCTCGTCTAGAGTGTTGAAACTGCGCGTAATCCGCTTATCTAAACCACATGGCAAAGAACCCTTATACATTGCTCGGCGTCGCAAAGACTGCGACGGATAAAGAGATCAAATCGGCTTACCGCAAGCTGGCGAAAAAACTGCATCCGGATGTGAACCCTGATAATGCGGCGGCGGAAGCCAAGTTTAAGGAAGTCACTGCGGCCTATAACCTCTTGTCCAATGCCGATTTACGAAAGCAATATGACACGGGACGTGTTGATGCGTCAGGCCAGCAACAAAACCCCTTCGCAGGCGGATTCCGCCACGCCAATGCCCAAGGCGGCATGGATACGGGTTTTGGCGGTTTCGGCGGCATGGGCCAGGACGATATGGCGGATATGTTTTCGTCGCTCTTTGGGATGAATATGGGCGGCGGGCAGCGGCGCTCTCATGGTGGGGCAGGCTTTCAACGTCGCCAGGCCCCGCCGCAAAAAGGCGCAGATGTGCGTTATAAACTGAAAATGAGCCTTGTCGACGCCCTGACCGGCGGCGTGAAAGATTTGGGCAAAGGTTTGAATGTCCGCTTTCCCAAAGGAATCAAAGACGGCCAATCGCTGCGGCTTCGCGGGAAGGGCCGCGCAGGCGTCAATGGCGGCCCGGCGGGCGACGCGCATGTGAAAGTTCTCGTTCAGCCGCACAAACGCCTGACTCGGGACGGCAATGATCTGAAATTGACCGTGCCAATTTCGCTGTCGGAGGCGATGAAAGGCGTGAAGATCGACCTCGACTTGCCGACGGGCAAAGTCTCGCTGTCTATGCCGGCGGGCACAAATTCGGGAAAGCGATTCCGCTTAAAAAACAAGGGCGTACGCGCGAAAGACGCGACAGGTGATCTCTATGTCACCGCGCAAATCGTGTTGACGGACGGCGAGTTGGCAGGCGCATCCGTCTTGGCGGCGCAGCTGCCGGACGGTGAAAACCATGATTTGCGGCGAAAACTGATTTGATTGGGATCGATGTCGCCGGGTTCCGCCTTATGCAACCCTTCGTTAAGCACGAAATACTCTTATCCATTTCATTCAGAAACCATTCAGGGGCAGAGCTCTAAAACCCTCCTATGTTGACTAAACGTCATATCTTTTCGGCTCTTATCGCCGCCACGCTATCTTTTGGCGCGGCGACTGCGCATGCAAATGCGTGGGACGGTAGCGTTGTGAAGGAAGCCCAGCGCTCTATCACGCCGGCTGAAGCGAAATCTATTGTGCAGGAAAAGTATCCCGAGGGTGAAGTTGTCGATATTAAGCGTCGCGGCGACACATATATTGTCCGCGTGATCAAAAAATCCGGCAAAGTTGTCGACGTTTTGATTGACGCGAATACAGGACGCGTCAAAAAGTAACCGAATCAGGTTCCCCGACGAAAGGTCCCCCCAATGCGACTTCTTATTGTTGAAGATGATGCCGATTTATCGCGTCAGTTAAAATCCGCTTTTAAAGATGCCGGTTATGCTGTCGATACAGCAGCGGACGGCGAGGAAGGTCACTTCTTGGGTGACACTGAGCCTTATGACGCAGTCATTTTGGACCTCGGCTTACCATTGATTGACGGCGTGAGCGTTTTGCAAAAATGGCGCGCGGACGGGAAAGACTTCCCGGTTCTTATTCTCACAGCACGCGATCAGTGGTCAGAAAAAGTGGCCGGATTTGACGCAGGCGCAGATGATTATCTCACCAAGCCGTTTCATGTCGAAGAGCTGATGGCGCGTCTGCGGGCTTTGCTCCGCCGGGCCGCAGGCCAGACAACGGATACGGTCGAATTGGGCGATCTATTGGTCGATAACCGCGCTGCGCGTGCCTTTATTGACGGTATGGCGATCAAGCTGACCAGCCATGAGTTTCGCCTCTTGTCTTATATGGCGGCGCATAAGGGCCGGGTGATTTCCCGGACAGAGCTTGTCGAGCATATTTACGATCAGGATTTTGATCGCGATTCCAACACGATTGAAGTTTTTGTCGGACGTCTGCGGAAGAAAATTGGGACGGACCGTATTGAGACCGTTCGGGGACTTGGCTACCGCCTGTTAGACCCTGAATCTGAAGGGGCTTAGAGTTTAACGCCTTGCGCGTGGCGAAGCGATCACCCCGATCTCTCGTTTCCTCGCTCGTGCGAGCGGCAGCGCTTTGGGCTGTGCCGGGGATGATTTTCGTCACTCTGGCTTTGGGTCTTGTGTCCCGCAACTCCTCCTACCGGAGCTTTGACGAGCCGCTCGAAGCCGCTGTCACCGGGTTAATTGCGAGCGTAGAGACGGGTGAAGACGGCGTGTTGCGCTTGTCCCGCGAATTGCCCGACCCCCGCTATCAGCGCGCCTTATCCGGACGATATTGGGTCATCGGCACGGCGACAGAAGTGGTTGGGCAAGACCGTTATTTTATTATTCCTCAACTCTCATCCAGATCTCTCTACGGAACGCTTTTGGATATCTCGAATCCGGACTACGCATTTTTGGCCGAACAAGGCCAAGAGCCTCTGCGTTTCACGACTCCGGGGCCAAACATTGATGCGGACGAGAATTTGCGGGTTATCGCGCGGCAAGTTATTTTGCCGAATATGACAACGCCCGTTGTGGTTTTGGCGGCGGCTGACCGCGCGCCCGTCATTCGATCTATTCAGAACTTTATTTTAACAGCCGTCACGCTGCTCTTGATTTTGACGATGGGATTGATCTTTGCGGTTTATGCGCAGGTTCGGATAGGGCTGCGGCCTCTCTTCGCTTTGGGCAAGAGTATTGCCGATGTGCGTGAAGGCCGGATGGCCTCTGTGGAAGGGGAGTATCCACCCGAAATTGCACCGCTCGCGACAGAGCTTAACTCTCTGATTTCGCACAATAAAGAGATTGTAGATCGCGCGCAGACACATGTCGGGAATTTGGCCCATGCGCTGAAAACGCCCATTGCTGTGCTGCGAAATGAAGCGGCGGCAGCGAAGACGACCCCGTCGAGGATCGTCACAAAACAAACCGACATCATGGCCGCGCAGGTCGACCATCACTTACGCCGCGCTCGCGCCGCCGCGCGCGGTCAGGCCATTGGGGTGCGGGCTGAAATGGACCCTGTCATTGACGGCTTAGTCAGAACTTTACCGCGCATTTACCGGG
>Ga0209185_1001026_pt1 | contig 26330 bp, 23 predicted proteins | sample SidtaG_2_FD_187425 | JGI IMG/M metagenome (GOLD analysis project Ga0209185, IMG submission 187425) | Marine algal microbial communities from Sidmouth, United Kingdom - Sidmouth_Asex2 metaG (SPAdes) (version 2) | ecosystem: Host-associated > Algae > Red algae > Unclassified | place: Sidmouth... | reverse complement strand
GCTGCGGTGCCGGTGGTGCACAAGTCTTTAAAGAAGAAGAGGAGAGCAGTACAGAAACTAAAGTCAACCACGAACGTGTAGAAGAACTCCTTACAGAAAAGCCAGATATCATAGCTGCTAATTGCCCTTACTGTATCCTTATGATGGATGATGGAGTCAAAGCCAAAGGCAAGGAAGATGTTATGGTCTACGATATCTCAGAATTGATTGTACAGGCTAATGACTGGTAGAATAAAGAACCTACTCAACTAAGATATAATAAATGAGATTTATAATTGGCTTGTTGATCTGCGCTTTTTGGTCTTGCCAATCTCCTACGGTCAATTCGGACACCCCATTAACAGATGCAGAAATTAAGACAGCTAAGGCTCTTGTTCAGGGAGCCTTTGATGATCTATGAGGTGGAGTAGACTCAACTAAAATTAGCCTATATCACGCGGATGATTTCATTATACTCGAGCAAGATGAGGTATGGGACAATGACCGTACAAAGCAATTTATGCGTAAGCAGTTAACCAAAAAAGACAGACCTCTCCGCATCAATAAAATGAAGTATGTCACAGTAGAAAAATATGGTCCTTCGATAACCATGACCTATGAGAACTATGCAGACTTCGTAAAAAATGATAGCATCGTCGGTAAAGCTCAATGGCTTGAAAGCGCATTGGCTGTAGAAACAGAAGATGGATGGAGGCTTAAAATGATGACTTCGTCACGATTGAAGATCTAAAGGATGTGTTTGTTGCTCTTTAATTAATAACTAATAGGTATGGTTAGTTTTCCAAATTTAAATCAATTCAATCAGGATACTTTCAAAGAGTTCATATTAAGTCCATCACTATTAGAAAATTTTTGGTGTCTAATTATTATCACAAGGCTCTATTCGGGCTTCGAAAATTGTACCAAAAGAAACTTCAAAAGGTGGAGTTAAATCTATACTGCTACCCGCTGTGTATAATATATTATTGGTGCTATTAATTAATGCATCAGAGTTTAGGTTAATCTCTGCTCTACTTGTATCTTGAACTAATACTGGAATAATTAGATTAGTGCTATCACAAAGAGGAATAGGACCACAACCTTCGTCAACTATACCATCACAGTTGTTGTCTTGACCATCACAAACTTCCGCATTGCCAGGAAAATTGTTGGGATCTGTATCGTCACAATCTGTACTGTCTGTAACGTAACCAGATGGACTGCTACAATCTACTAAAGAATTGTTTGCATCGCCAGAGCCATCACCATCGAGATCTGCAAAATAAGTTTGCATTAATCCTTCGTCTATTAGCCCATCACAGTTGTTGTCTTGCCCATCACAAATTTCTATATTGCCTGGAAAATTATTGGGATCAGAATCATCACAGTCTGTATTATCATTTGTATATCCCGGACGAGGACAACCAAAAATTGAAATATTTTGATTACCGAAGCCATCGCCATCAAAGTCTTCATAATAGGTTTGTTGGATGAATCCCTCATCAATTTGTCCATCACAATTGTTGTCTTGGCCATCACATGATTCTGGACTACCAGGAAAAATATTAGGATCTGTATCATCACAATCTGTATCATAAGATGAATAACCTGAAGGTGGTGAATAACAAGCTTGTATTGTAGTGTTTGGCTCACCGAAGCCATCGCCATCGCTATCGCCATAGAAAGTGGTTAAGGTATCGCAGCATTGAAATATATAGGCGCTACCATCATGTTGATTAATAACTGTATTATGGTATGATGCAATGAGAATGTTCTCACCAGAGACATCAACATTTATCCCAAATTCATCAGCTACAGAATTGTCAGATGATAACATTTTGGTTTCATCCCAGCTCGATCCATTATATGAGTAATTATATGCGGCGCCGCTGTGAGTTCCATTATCATCAGATCTTCTAGCTCCAGCAACAATGGTAGTACTATCAATTGCCACGGACCATCCAAATAAGTCCCCGGCTGTTCCGTCTGAGGCTAAAATTTTTGTTTCTTGCCAAATTGAACCATCCCATTCGAAATGATAAATAGCACCAGCATCGTTTCCATTTGTTTCTTCAAGGGGTGCTCCTACAACTATAACATCTCCATCTAAATCCAATGATTCACCGAATCCAAAGGTATTAGGAATATGGTCACTAGGTATAATAACATCTTCTTGAAGCCAGTCTACTCCATCATATTCAAAAACAAAAACAGAATCTAAGTAGTTTCGATGACCAGATATAATTACCCTGTCTCCGGAGACTTTTGTTTGATAACCAAACCCATCATTAGTTTCAGGATGAGCATCTACTAATTTTACTGTTTCATTCCAGTTCGTACCATCATAATCATAAATATAAGCTGCTCCATGGCGTGGTAACTCATGGAAGAGTGTACCTACGATAATCCTATCGCCATCTATTGAAACATTCCAACCAAATTGATCATCAATTGATCCATCACTTGCGGTTAATATTGTAGTCTCATTCCAATTAGTACCATCATAGTCAAAAACATATACAGCTCCTTGATTTTCTTTGTTCGCTCCAACACCGTCCCATCGATAAGCACCGATAACCAATCTGTCACCGTCCAAATCTGAAGAGACACCAAACCAATCTTCACTGCCTGCATCTGATGCTGTCAAAATCGAAGTTTCTGACCAAACAGCGCCATCATAATCAGAAACATATGCAGCTCCTAAGCCATCATTATAAAAAGGTTGTGGCTCTCCAACAACTACTGTATTGTTATCTATTGAAATACTTAATCCAAAATAAGCATTTATTTCAGGAACTGAAGAGACTAATCGGATTACTTCATTGCAAGTTTGAGCATGACATATTATAGGCGCATAGAATAGGAAAAACATAAATACTGTGATTTTTTTCATACCAACGGAGATTGTGAGAATTGAATATACAATTAATATCTATCTCTAAGCCTATTGTCAAGGTTTGTTTAGATATGTGAATATTACAAATGGAGATTTTATACACTGGACTTTATATGTTGCTGATAATGGTATAGGAATAGAAGATGCTTATCAGAAGGATGTTTTTGAGATGTTCAAGAAGCTTCATCCAAAACATGAATGCGACGGAGCAGGACTTGGCTTGTCTATATGTAATAAGATCGCAGATATCAACGGTTATTCTATAGGCTTAGAAAGTAAGATTGGCGAAGGTTCTACTTTTATGTTAGTGCCTAATTAGAACTGCTGATATGTTTTAGTTTTTGTTCATATGTTGTATTAAAATAATAATGATTTTTTAATCAGCTAAAGGTTTATGAAATAAAAAAAGGCCCATCAAAACTGACGGGCCTTATAACTTAGAATTTTAAGCTTGTATTATGTCAATTGGACATTTACTGCATTTAATCCTTTTTGTCCTTCCTCAACCTCGAAAGAAACTTTGTCTCCTTCGTTGATTTCAGTGCCATTTAATCCATTTATGTGAACAAACACATCTTTGCCACCATCATCTGGTGTGATGAATCCATAACCTTTTTCGTCGTTGAAAAATTTAACTGTACCGTTACTCATTGTATATGTATATATAATTATAAAAAAATAGGCGAGATACTTTAATTAATATCCCTACCACAATATAACAAACGCCACCTCTCTTGTTTTAGTTTCATTATTCTTGTAATTGTATGAAATAATTTCTCACTAATCATAGAATGTGAAGAAGGAGTGAATTCCAAAGCGCTTTATTTAGTTATGTCATTAGTTTCTATTTCATATCTTAGATATATGAAGCATATCTTATTTGTTATACTGATAAATACCTTGGGTTTTGGATTCCTGATTGGCCAATCTGAGACTTTTGAGATTATACCAGATTTTTATAAGACAAATAATGGCTTTACGACAAATGAAATTCAGCATGAATCATCTGAAAAGGAATTGGAGTTTATAGGCTTATCTTGTTATCATTTTGATAGTAGTGATATAGAGATATACTATAGACTGAAAATTGAAGAGCAATGGTCGGCATGGGTGAGTTTAGAAAAGCAACATGAGTTCGTAGAAGCCAGCCGATCTGCTTATCAAGCGAAGCTTCTACAAAGTCCATTTTCTTCTATACAATTTAAGACAGTTCAAAAATTAAGTACGCGATTGACTGTGAGATTTTTCATTGCAGCAAAGGATAAGAAGGATAGCTCTCAAGGTGTTGAAAAATCTCTGAATTGTGATATGCCCGATGTCTGTGACCGTACTTGCTGGTGCCCAATTTGCCCTATCGATAATACACCAGAATTTACAGAGCCGACACACCTAATAGTCCACCATTCTGCAGGCAATAATCAAAGTAATAATTTTGGAACCGTAGTAGAATTTATATGGGATCTTCATACAAAAACTAACGGGTGGGATGATATAGGCTATAATTGGCTGATAGATCCTAATGGTGTGTTATACGAGGGTAGAGGAGATAATCTTCAAGGTGCACACTTCAGTTGCCTCAATGATAATACAGTAGGTATATGTGTTATCGGTGATTATACTATGGTACAACCATCGGAAGCGGCCTTAAGAACTCTTGTCAATGTGTTAGCTTATGAGGCGACAGAGCATGATATAGATATCGAAGCGCAATCTTATCACGTCACTGGAGAATTTGACTTAGATAATGTAGCAGGTCATCGTGATAGCAGTGGCTCAGAGAATGCTTGTTCTACCACAGCATGTCCCGGAAATAGTTTCTACCCTATGTTAACTGATATAAGAATGCAGGTTGCGGAGTTAGCTTGCTATAACAATGAGCTTAGTTCTACAGAATCTAATAATGTTGATGGTATTAATGTTTTTCCTAATCCAATACAAGGTGATCTATTTGTTGAATCTGAAAATCAGGAATTGCATTCTTTTGAGATTGTAGATGTAATTGGAAGGTCTATTGGAACAGTGTATTCAGGCAAGTCTAATGATCTAAGTCATTTGCCGAAAGGCACATATTTTCTTATAGCTAAAGGGGAAGTAGTTCGGAAGCTTATTAAGGATAGATAGTGTAAATAAAAATACAGGTTACAGTTCTCCTATAATATCAGAGAAGACTTCCTGATCGATAACATGCGTCCCTTCGAATAACTTAAATTGAAACCCTAATTTGTTATCAGCTATGAAAGTTTCAAGTTTTTCTTTATGCTTAGTTGTAAGATATTCGTCTTTATTACCTATGCAAAAGTATTTATGTTGGATACTATTGAGATAAGGGAGCATCTCGTTGTAATCTAATTCTGGCGGAAATTCTCCTGCCCAATTTATTACACTATGGAAGGGGAGACGACTGTGGTGGATATAGCGCCACATTGTAGAAGTCCCTTGTGAGAATCCTAATATATTAATTTTCTGATGAGGCTTCATTGCTGCGATGATAGGCGTCATGACTTGTGAGAGATATGCGATATAATCTGCAATCTCATCTAAGCGATGTTCTTGTGTCATCCATGTAGCACCTACAAAGTTGGGCTGTCTTTTGACATAATGCTTAGATATCGCCTCAGGGGCGATAAAGAAATGCTTGTCTATATCTACATTTTTGAATCTTGCTATCATCCGAGAAGCTAACTGACCATAACCATGTAGGAGGAGCCAGATATGGTCCGCTGACTTTATCTCATTGCCTAAGGTATAGTAATGTGCAGTCCTTTCTATTTTGATGCTGTGTTCTGTAGGCTGCATAGAGATCTTTTGTAGAGATTATTTTAGATCGTCTGTCATGTCATCAAGCTCATCGATATTCTTATAGTTTTTTTTGACATACTTGAGATCCTCTTGTTCGAGCATAATGTCATCTTCATCGAGTTTGAAGTTGCGTTCTTCCTCTGACAGCTTAGGTTCCACGTCTATAACTTCAGGTTCTGGTCTACGATTAGATCTTTCTTGACGCTGCGGCCTCTGATTTTGAGGAGTATTCCACCCTTGTTGCTTGTCCTTTTTCTTCCACATTTTGGTCACTTGTCTAAGGATCAATGGCCCAAACATAAATAGTAATTGTCTGACTAATCTGTTCATTTTTTTGCTGTTGTTTGTGTTTAGACGTAAAAGTCCTTTTGATGTCTCGATAATTATAAAGACTTTTTGGTTCAAATACCAATTTAGTATTAGTTTAGTTGATTACATAGATAGAATCGTTATTATATCTCTTTATTTGACATAGAACATAGAAATTTCTTGACTGGACTTATTAATGTTTTATTAGAGGACTTTCTTAAAATTGTCTGAGTTATTTATTTATCGGGAGGTATTACTGACTGCAACATAGAATTATTTATAATAGATGAAACGAATATTACTATTTCTTGTACTTATAATAGCTGCCTGTAATTCTGAAAATAGTAAATCAGGTCTGACCTCTAATGGCAATCTGATTCTTCCACAGTGGGCTAAGGCTGCCAATATATATCAGGTCAATATAAAGCAGTATACGAAGTCAGGAACGCTTAATGCATTTAATGCTCATATCCCTCGCCTCAAAAAAATGGGCGTAGACATATTGTTACTTACGCCGGTGCAGCCTATTAGTGTAAATGGTAAGTCCAACAGTAACCTGGGCTCTCCATATGCAGTAACTGATTACACTGCAGTCAATCCAGATTATGGCACTATGGATGATCTAAAATCTCTCGTCGATCAAGCTCACGAAGTAGATATAAGAGTCATTATGGATTGGTTGCCTAAGGCTACCAGTCGGAATCACTCATGGATAACAGATCATAAAGAATGGTACAATCAAGGTAGCCAAGATCTCAATTATAATAATCAGGATATGAGAAAGGCGATGATCAAGTCAATGGAGTTCTGGTTAGATAAAGCAGATATTGACGGTTTCTGTATAGACGAGGCTGATAAGGTACCGCAGGATTTTTGGAATCAACTAACGCCTGAGCTTATTGCTGAGAAGAATGATATTCTTCTAATATCAAATTCTAAGGCAGCATCTCATCGTAATGAGAACACACATCATGCGACGTATGGAGATAGCTTCTATGACCTTCTTCTTGATATTACTAAGGGAAAAAAGAGGGCTGCAGATATAGATACTTGGTACCAAAATGATACTACCAAATATAGAAAGGGACTTAATCTGATGTATACTTCTAATCATGAAAAGCATCTATCATCTGGTGTAGAAATGGAAATAATGGGAGATGCTCATAAGGCTATGGCAGCACTTATATTATCATACGAGGGGATACCGTTAGTATATTCTGGTCAAGAAGAACCACTCAGGCGTCAATTAGAATCTAATAAGAAGGACAATATCAATTTTAAGCGATTAGAGTATGAGAGTTTTTATAAGAAATTTCTTACACTGAAGCATAGAAATGAAGCCTTATGGAATGGTGCCTATGGAGGTAAGATAGAAAAGCTTATAGATGATAAAGATGTATATGCATTTAAAAGAGAAAAGAATGGTGATGTTTTTATCGGTTTTTTTAATCTATCTAATGAGCGACAAGAATTCAAAATTACAGAAGCTGCAGAATTTAACTTAACTGATCGTATGACTAATATGGAAAAAAATTGGCAGAAAGGAATGAGTGCCGCTATGCGACCATGGGAGTTTTATATTTTTTCTAATGTGAAGTAAAGTCAATAAGTATTAAGTCATTGATGCGACTATTCGATTCCTCCATCTTTCGGGTATCCACTTGATATAATAATAACTGGCATAGACAATCAATAGAGGCTCCAATGTGATAACTCTAAATCTATTAACTGGAAAGAATAGTATAAAGATGGCACCGATGATTACTATGATGCTTGGAAGTAGCAGATGCTCTCTCCAGGAGTCTCTTAGCTTGCGATACAGAAATAGATATCCCGGGATATAGATAGATAGTCCTACGATAAGGCTAATTAGCCAATAACTCGTCTTATACTGTCTCCTGTCTAAGCCTGGTAGCAAGAATCTTTCTATCCCCACTAATTTTAGATTTAGGTATTTTGCCGGATTATTTGTTATCCAATCGAAAGCGATTTCTTTTCTTAATCGGTCTCTCTCATTGACAGAGAGTTGGTTTATTTTGCCGTGTAATGGATCTATGTATTCCTTGTCAAATACGAATGATGGATCGCAACCGAATGCAGAAAAATCTCCCAATTCGCCAGCTCTTTTGATTAAGCAATCATAAGTATTGTCACTATGTCCTAAAAGAAAAAATGAAGCATTACCATGACTCGATAATGTATAGATATCATGTAGCTTAAGATTGACTAAGCCATGAGGTATCGTATATAGAAATACAATGCATGGGAAAAGAAATGCATAAAGGAGTTTTCTATTTACAATAAAAATAAAGGAGACAAATGGAATCAACATTAATACATGCGACTTCGTCAATAATGCTATTGCAAAGAATAAAGTAGTTAGCATTAATTGCTTGATACTCTGATCTTGTACACACCTAAGAAAGTGAAATACGAAAAATATAAAGTAAGCCTGAAAGCATGTCTCCTGCGTCAATGTAAAATTCAACCACAATGTCAAAGGGTAGAATATATAGATTAGACTTGCTGCTATACTTTGCAGTTTGTTGTCAAACAGATGGTCTGTAATCTTATAGATGTATACAGCAGATAAACTAATCAATAAGAATTGATAGGTAACGATTATAGTCTCCCAATAGTCGTATGATATCAATTTAGATAATGCCAATGTATAAGAATAGAGTGGGGCAGAGAGATATGCTACTATATCGAGATCGTAGTTGCCATTAGTAATCTGAGTACTTAAGATATCGTAGCGATGTGCATCTACGAATAATTCGTAGTTATCATATCCTGTGAGATATTTGAAAAGTAATCTTACGACGAGACAGATGAAGAATAACGCATAGATAATGCGTCTTTCGGATGGCACAGTATATTTTTTATCAACTCCCACGATTAGGGGCTAAAGGTAATTTAAATCCTAAGTAATCGTAATAGATAATAATTATGATGGATGCTGTGATTCTATCTTTTACTATTTAGAATTAAAGGATATCTCCTTGCAGTCGATATGAAAAAAATAGAATTAGAGCGGTCAGAGATATTAATCCATTCTTGCTTCCATGATTTCGAATGTATACTTTTGTGAGTAGTCTAAGTACTCGCTCTCAATAGTGAGTTGTCCATCTCCATTAAGTAGGACAGTAGGGAATACGATATCGTAAGATATTTTAGCACCGGGTGGCAGGGTAGCGCTATCTAATACCCACTCATCTGTGTAGGCGATTTGTGTTTCTATATCTCCTTCGGAAAGGGCATATGATCGATTGTCTTCTATAATATATCCTGTCGCATCAGCAGCATAGACAATCGTACTTAGTGCATCAGAGTTTGGTGTGATAGCAACTGATAGTATGCTTAATCCGACACCTAATATATTAGCTGCGTTGTTAGCCCTCTTAGATCTTTTGAGGTTTCTGAATTCTTGTTCTAATTCAAAGATTAAGTCTTCTTTGTTTATCGGTCTTAGAGTTGTGTTCTCAGGATAATCGCTGTCCACGATATGGAGTTTTATATCATCGATACTGATGGGAATATCTTGAGAAGATTGATTTTCGATATCTATTTCGAATACTAAATAATTAATAGCGTCACCTCCAAATCTTGTTTGTATATGCACATCGTTACTTACTTTAGTCTGGAATTCTGGAATATCATTATCTACATATGCACTCTGGTAGTAGAACTTTTGGCTGCATGATGTGCCAAGTAAAAGTATAGCAATAAGTGTATGGTAGAAATATGATTTTGCCGTTTCCATATTCTAAATATAAGATAGAAAACCCATGGATGGATAGCTCTACACAGAGCTTAACAGATATTTAATGAATCAACGAATACTTCTTATGTATCAGTTTAGATACTACGTCTTCTTCACATATTGAGTTAGGATAACAATATGCTGATCTTCAACTCTGCCTTCGATATGATTAGGGTTATCATGTACGAGAGAGATACGACGTACTGCAGTTCCACGCTTAGCGGTGAAGTTAGCGCCTTTGACTTTTAGATCTTGGATGAGGACGACGTTATCACCAGCTTTAAGTACATGTCCATTAGCATCTTTATGTATGACTGATCCACCGCCTGCGGCTTCTGCCCATTCTATAGTAGCTTCATCCATGTACATCTGATTCTTAAGATCTGTAGCCCAAGATGTATGGGTCAGTTTATCAAGTAATCTGAAGACAGTAACTTGTACAGCAGGTTCTGCATTCCACATACTATCGTTGAGACATCGCCAGTGGTTATCATCCATCGTTTCAGGATCGTCCAATTGGCTTTTGCAAGTACTGCAAGCTACGATATTGTCACTGTCACTATCTCCTGACCTGGGTGCAACGGTATGTACCGTGAGCTCTTCTGTACTGCTACACAACTCGCATTGTGATCCAGATCTATCTAATAATGATTGTGTGATATCCATCGTGTAAATATTGAAATAGCGTAAGTAAAATTTGAGACAAAGATATAAAAAGGATGCATGCAAAGATTAAAGATTACGTTTGCTAAAGTTCAATACGTGATCTTGTATTTCACTACTTTCAATTTTTATTACGTTCTTTATGGACGTTCTATAATTGAGTTGCTTCTATATTTTTATTTAATTATATAAAGTTCTCATATTGAGTCAGTTATTACGAATATTTAAGATAGTCCCTTAATTTTACATAGCAATATTGAAAAGTATTAAGATTATATTTTTAGCTCCATTGTGTATCATTTTCTATGTGGTACTGCATATGACATCTGCGAAGCTATTGATGAATGAAGGTGGCTTTTATAGTTATTCTAATAACCTCTTTTGTGATCTTATGTTAGAAGATAGTAATAGCGATCTTTTTCAGAAGATTAGAATTACTGCTAAGGTTGGTCATGTCATTTTAGCCCTGGGAATGATATCGTTTTTCTATGTCGTCCCTCATGTCTTCAAAGTCCAAACTCTAAATACAAAAATTACAAAATGGGCGGGTATGTTATCAATGACATTTTTCATTTTCTTAAGTACTAATTCTCATGATACTTTTGTAACCTTCACAGGTATCTCTGGATTAGTATGCCTCATCCCTCTCTTTATAGAATACTTTAAGAATCGCGACTACTTAGGTTTATATGCTTTCTATGGGATGTTCTGTGTTTGTCTCAGTTTATTTGTGTTTTTCATATTCGAGACTAAGGTATGGATAGAGCACCTGCCAGTTATTCAGATTGTGTCTTTTATATTGGATTCTATCTGGGTTTTCTGGACAAGTTATATAGTCTGGGTTAATAGTAGGAAACTAGCTTAAAACCTCTATTTATAAAATTTATCCATTAGAATACAGTCCTCACTAATTATAGAAAAAGGATCACATTTTATATTGTTTCTCGATTTTTATAACAACAGACTTAGAAGCAGGTGTATTACTTTTGCGTGCTTTCTGTTTTATAGATACGAGTACATTGGCCTCTGGAAAATAAGTCGCTACACACTGTCTTGGGATCTCATATGGTATGACTAAGAACTTTGGAGCTTTCCGTAGGCGATCATCATCGTAATTATAGAGATCTACAATATCTTTTTCTTTAAGATCTAAATCTTGCATGTCCATGGGATTCATCATTATAATTCGTCTTTCATTTTCTATCCCTCGATATCTGTCATTCAATCCATAGATTGTAGTATTGAACTGGTCATGACTTCTTATAGTCATCATCATATACTCGTCATCATCAAGTTGTCTTTCTGTATAATTTGATATCGAAAATTGTGCTTTGCCACTCTTAGTATTATAGTTGTTTTCTCTTGCGCAATTAGGTAGGTAGAAACCTTCCGGTTGTCTGACTCTCTCATTATAATTCTTGAAACCTTTGATGACCTTTTCTATATCATCACGGATAGCATCGTTATGTTCTAAGTATTTATCCCAGTCTATAGTCGTATCTTTTAGAGTTGCTTTCGCTAATTGGCAGACGATGGCTACTTCACTTATCAGTTTGTCAGAAACGGGAGTAAGGCTGCCCTTACTGGAATGTACGACACCCATAGAGTTCTCCACGGTTACAAATTGTAATTCACCATTAACGATATCTTTGTCTGTACGTCCGAGGCAGGGTAGTATGAGGGCTTCTTTGCCATGTACTAAGTGGCTTCTGTTTAGCTTCGTAGATACATGTACCGTTAGGTTGCAATTCTGTAAGGCTTGCGCTGTATAATTGGTGTCAGGAGTGGCAGATAGGAAGTTGCCACCCATACCGAAAAAGACCTTGGCCTTGTTTTCATACATCGCTTCTATCGCTGCTACAGTATCGTAGCCATGCTCGCGAGGCGGCTCAAAGTTGTATACTTCTTTAATGTTATCCAGTATATAAGTAGCTGGTTTTTCGTGTATGCCCATGGTTCTATCACCTTGTACATTACTATGTCCTCGGACAGGGCATGTTCCTGCTCCAGGCTTCCCTATGCTGCCTTTCATCAGCAAAATATTAACGACTTCTTTGATGGTGTTGACAGAGTTTTTGTGTTGTGTGAGTCCCATCGCCCAGCAGATGATAATCTTTTTCTTGTCTGCAATCATCTGTGCCGCTTGTTCTATCTGAGACTTATCAAGTCCTGTAGATGAGATTAACTCGTTGAGCTCAAGACTATCAAGATGTTCGATATATGATTCGTATTGTTCTGTTTTTTCATTTATAAAAGTGTGGTCTATGACACCTCCATTTTCTCTTTCTTTGATTAATAACATCTTGGCTATGGCTTGCAACAGAGCCATGTCAGCATTGATCTTAATCTGTAGATAAAGATCCGTCAATTCAGTAGCTAATCCCAAAATCCCATTTAATCTTTGTGGATGATTGAATCCTATAAGTCCAGCTTCTTTAAGAGGGTTGACAGTTATTATTTGTGCACCGTTGGCCTTAGATTTTTCTAATGCACTGAGCATTCTTGGGTGATTGGTTCCAGGATTTTGACCCATGATGATGACAAGATCTGTCTCATAGAAGTCTTCAAGCTTTACGGACCCTTTGCCTATGCCGAGTGTTTCTGATAAGGCAGCGCCACTGCTCTCATGACACATGTTACTGCAGTCAGGCATATTGTTAGTCCCATAAGCTCTGACGAATAATTGGTATGAAAATGCGGCTTCATTACTTGTTCTACCCGAGGTGTAGAAGATGGCTTCATCTGGACTATCTAATTGATTGAGATGTTCACCTATTTTTGCGAAAGCATTATTCCATGATATCTCTGTATAATGCGTAGCGCCTTCAGCGAGGTACATGGGTTGTGCTATTCTACCTGATTTACCAATTTCATAATCAGATAATTTTGACAAAACCTTGATGCTGTTCTTGGCAAAAAATTGAGGATCTAATTTTTTCTTAGTTGCTTCTTCGGCAATGGCCTTAGCACCGTTCTCACAGTATTCTCCTAAGCTACTTCTATCATCATCTGGATCTGGCCATGCACAGCCGGGACAATCTAATCCTCCTTTCTGGTTCAAATCTAAAAGGGCTTTCCCACCTCTTGCAAGTCCTGTCTCTGATATGATGTGCTTTACCGATGAGACGATAGCCGGAATACCTGCTGCCGCTTCCTTTGGCTTTTTAATTTTTATACCTGTTAATTCTTCCGAGGTCAATGCCTCATTTATCTCTTTTGCTTTCTTCACTTTTTAGTTTTTATTCTGTGATTGCCATTATAGACATTAAATCGATCTGCTTTCGCAAATCCTACCAAAGTCACATCATACTCCTCTGCTAATTCAATAGCCAAACTCGATGGGGCTCCTACCGCTACGATAAATTGCACTCCCGCCATAATCGCTTTCTGTACCAATTCAAAACTGATACGACCACTTAATAGTAGAATGCTCCTCTCCAAAGGTAAATCATCCGCCAGAAAATAATGGCCTATTAATTTGTCTAATGCATTGTGTCTACCGACGTCTTCTTTGACAGTGAGTATATTACCTTGCGTGTCACATAATGCTGCTGCGTGTAGCCCTCCAGTTTGTCGGAAGACTTCTTGATGTTTTCTTAATTGATCTGGTAGTGATTTTATAATATCTGCATCGACATTAAGTTGGTGGTGAGTAGGTTCATATTCTGTGATAGTATTAATAGCTTCTATGCTGGCCTTACCGCAGACACCGCAGCTGCTGGAAGTATAGAAATGTCTTGTTATTTTTTCTAAATCTAAGTCGGCATCATCAGCGATCTGAATTATAGCTTTATTGTCTTCAGCTATTATACCTTTAATTGATGCCGTGGTATGAACGATACCTTCTGTGAACAAGAACCCAGTAGCTAATGCTTTGTCATTGCCAGGAGTACGCATAGTGATAGATATGTTTTTCCTTCTCGGATATTTGGCAGACTCTATGCTTATTTCTATGGGCTCTTCTACGGATATGCTGTCGTATTCTGATAGAATTGTATTATTACTATATCTGAAGATCTCAGCTTTTATAGTAGATGCTAATAGTGAGGCCATTGTAGTATATGTCATTTAATTAGCAGTAAGATATCCAATTGTACTGAATAACTAATTAATTAACCTTATTAGATACGTAAACTTAAGATAATGTACAACGAATTCTTGCTTTATGGTATCTATACTTCGAATGGTAGGCGTAAGCTCTAACAAACAGTAATAAAGCCATTTTACTTTTAGTATAGTCAAGTAATTTAGAAATTCTGGTACGTGTTGATTAGAAGTACTAAAATTTACAATCATGAATATTTATAGTATTCTTATTTCCAATCGGTCCTATAGATTGCAAGATTTGAAAATCTGCATTGTGGGATTACTGTGTAAATATTCTTTTAGATATTTAGCACTGATTGTATTTCTCATCATTTGCAATACCTCATCAGCTCAATGCGACCCTGACGATTGCCCACTATTTTTCGATATCCCAGATGACATTGTGATATGTGAGCCATCTATGGTGAGTCTTAAAGCAGAGATTGCTAGTGATTACAGCGCTTTCCAGTGGATATCAGATGATGGATACGAGAATGATGAGGATACGGATCCTTAAGTTATTGTAGATAGAGCAACGACATTTACATTCAATTTAGAATCTGATGTCAGATTTGGAAACCTTATAGAGAACGGAGATTTTAGTGATGGATTTTCAGATTTTTATCATGAGATTGACGAGTCAATATTTATCGTAGAAATAGACGAGGTTCAAAATTGGCTTGGATCGGACTGTCGTATGGATGAAGATTTTCTAAATACCAGCTTAGTAGATAACATGGGGATTCCTTTAAGTACTATTTGGTGTCAAGAATTAGAACTAAAGGAAGGTTTCTTATATGATTTTAGTTTCCAAGTAGTTCAAGGATTTTTTGGAGATATAATTTTTCAGATTGACGGTGCTTTGATAGAATCAATAGCCTACTCAAATTTAGGGGATTGTATAATTCAGGATATCAACTTTCAATTTTGCAGCGATTTTTCTGGTGTAGTAGAGATGTGTCTCAACGTTGATTATGTCCCTGAAGCTATAGGCATAGACAACATTGAACTCTATGAAATTCCATGCGAGAGGGAGGAAAGTTTTACAGTCTCCTTGTCAGAGTATGACTTAGCTATAGAAGGGGACATCGTCTATAATTGTAACAGTAGCTCTCAGAATTTATCTTCTGGTATAAGCAATGAGTCAGTCAGTAACAGCTACCGCTACACCTGGTCTTCCATAGATGGAAGTATAGCTTCTCGGGTAGATAGTGCAGGTATTGTCATATCAGGAGGTGGAACTTATACATTGGTTACAGAGAATGAGTTCGGGTGTATGCGTACGGCTGAGATACATGTCACAGGTGGCACAGATGTCCCTATGGTGTTGGTGCAGGATACCTTAATAGATTGTATGCGTGATAGCATACTCTTGCAGCTGGGTAGTGATACTACTGATTATAATATCTCATGGACAGATCAGGCTGGTGTAGAATTGTTTCAGCAAGACAGCTTGTATGTATCTGCTCAAGGGTGGTATTACTATGATGTCTTACCTGCGATAGGCAGTGGTTGTACGCATAGGGATAGCGTCTATGTAGCTACTGTGACTACAATAGAGAGTATAAGTACATCTGCAGCAGAGATAGATTGTGATACACCTATGGTTACATTGAGTGCAGTGGGAGGAGATGCTTCTGTGATTTACAGTTGGACCTATCCAGATGGCAGAATTATATCTGGGATGGATACAGAGATTGTTGTAGACACAAGTGGTCTCTATGTTGTATCTCAGACGAGTGAGAGAGGCTGTATCTATAGTGATAGTATAGTAATCAGGTCTTATGATCCAGTATGGGATTATAGTAGTGCTGTGCCTTTAGAGATATCCTGTGATATAACTATGGTAGAATTAGAATTGTTTTATTCAGATAATTATATAGTGACGTGGCTCACAGGGGACTTAGCAGGAGAGGTAGGGCCTGTCCAGATGGTTACTTGTGGTGGTACTTATGTATATCAGTTGGAGGATGATAGAGGCTGTACGATCATGGACAGTGTGAGTGTCATAGAGGATATTATGATGCCTGATGTTGATATAGCGTTTGGTACATTGGACTGTAATAATACAAGCACATCAGCTTACAATATCATGGACGACAACTATAGCTATAGCTGGACTTCTGTGACAGGTATGATAATACAGAGTGACAGTCTGCTCATTACCCAAGAAGGCAGGTATACGGTGACCGTTACAGCAGATAATGGCTGTACAACAGTATCCGCTATAGATGTTATCGCATTAAGCGATATACCGAGTGCTATCATCACCTCGGATAGTATCACTTGTAGTCGTCCCACCGTCACCCTATCAGCAGATATATCCTCTAATGTTACAGCATATGAGTGGCGGTTCCCTGATGGTGACACATCCACAGATGTATCACCTGTGGTTAATGTAGCAGGAGACTATGTCCTTAATCTTGTTACGCAAGGCGGATGCGAGACTGACATCATCTATGAGCTTATAGAAGATATAGGTCCTCCTATTCTGGATCCGCAAGTATCAGGTGCATTGACATGTCAGAATGAGGATGTTACTCTATCTCAGACAATTGATAATGAAGATGTAGAATGGTATGATAGTAATGGGATGTCCTTAAGTCAATCATCTACAATTATAACAAGTCAGGCAGGCACTTACACACTGGTCATGATGGGAGACAATGGCTGTATTGATAGTACAGAAGTTGAGGTCATGGAGATAATTCCTGATTTCAATTATAGCATAGCTTACGACAGTATCATCACTTGTGATCAGAGTGAAGTTCTTTTAGATATAAGTATAGATACGACGTTATACCAGATAGTGACGACCATAGGTAATCAAGTATACAATAATGCATTATCTATTCCTATATACGATCCTGCAAATGTAGAGATTGTCATTACGGACGATCTTATGTGTGAGATAAGCAGGAGCTTATCCATCACCGAAGATACCCAGCAAGCTTCTGCGACAATATCATATGATAATCTTGATTGTGATAGGCCACTCACAGAACTACAGATACTTTCTGTAGAGCATGTATCAGATATACAGCTTACATTCCCTGATGGTATGACACAAGCAGATGCACCTTATTATATAGACCAAGAAGGGACATATCGCTTACTACTTATGTCAGATAATGGTTGTGATAGTACGATCGTATTCTCCGTAGATGCAGATATTGATCTCCCACAAGTCAGCATCTTGGGAGATACACTTGATTGCAATTCAGATGAGGTAGAGCTCCTTATAACCTCTAATGTCGCAGCATCAACTATACAATGGACAGGTCCTCAGAATCAGTCCTACAGTGATATAAGTATTATTACATCTGAACCAGGGACCTACTCTGTTACATTGACTGATGACCAGGGTTGTGCAGGTGTCAGCAGTTATGAGGTAATAGAGATAGACGATGAGCTTATGTTCAGAGTAGAAGTAGGCACATTAAGTTGCAGTCGTTCCGAGACATATATAGATGTAGAAATCTTAGAAGGGGACTTAGCTTATTTTATTATTTATGATAGTGATAGAAATGTAATAGCTCGTGGAGAAGAATATGAGGTGGAAGAATTGGCCTTTATAGCAGAGGGTTTATATGCTATAGAAGGTTTAAGTTTATCAGGATGTGTAAGTATGGAAAGTTTCGGAGTAGAATATGTGGACGATCCTAAAGATGTATTTTTATTAGAAGGACCGAGAATAATAGAAGTGATGGAGGATAGCAGCTACATAATAAATGTGATGACTGATGTGGCAGTGCAAGATATAGAGATGATATCTTGGTCACCCGATATTGGTCTAAGTTGTAGTGATTGTCTTACGCCAGAATTGATCTATTCAGGAGTAGATACCTATACAATGACCCTGACCAATGCGAATGGTTGTGAGCAAAGTATCCAAGTGGAGATAGAATTGAGAGAAGACAATATAGTAACACAAGACAGTGTAGAGATATACATCCCCAATGTCATCAATATCAATATGGAAACAGAGAATAACGGGTTTAGAATATATGCGCCTACCGAGAAGCCTGTGTTCATAGACTATCTCGCTATATTCGACAGGTGGGGTAATAAGATGTACGAGGCAGAAGCCTATGATACAAATTCTGACTTTCATACTTGGAGAGGAGAATATCATGATGGTTACGTTGAGATGGGAGTCTATGTCTATTATGTTGAATTTTCTATCGATAATGAGACCTACAAAAGGGCAGGGGACTTGACAGTATTATGGTGAAATGACCAATAGAAATACAGATTACATAATAAAAACATTGTCTTCGATGATGCTATATACAGCAAATATTTTCTAAAACCTTACTTTTATTTAGATTAAATCCAAATAATTATATTTCTTTGTGATTTAATCAATTGATCGATTGGAGAAGTTAGTAATATCTGAAGGCGAGCGTGCCATTGTCATCGAAATTAAAGGAGATATGGAGTTCCGTAAATACCTACTCGCTAATGGTATATCCCTAGGTACGGTCATCACTAAGAACTATAGTCCTTACTATACAAAGCTTATTAATTTCACTGTAGGTGGAAAAATGTTGAGTCTTAGATCGACAGATTTTCAGTGTATAGATCTTATAAAAATATAGTGATGGAGCAGCAAGATAGCATTGCTCTTGTGGGCAAACCCAATTCTGGTAAGAGTACATTATTCAATCTTCTTACGGGGATGAATCAGAAGATCGGTAACTTCTCAGGAGTTACAGTGGAGAGAAAGACGGGGAGCTATAAAGGCTATGAGATTGTAGATCTACCGGGATTAAAATCACTAAGATCTACTGCGCCAGAAGAAGTCATCTCCAAGTCACAGATCCTAAGATATGCAGAGCATGAATTTCCGATAATATTCGTCGCTAATGGAATGCAAATGGAAGACAGCTTATTACTGTTTTCTGAAGTAGCAGACTTGGAAGTTCCAGTCGTCTTAGTCATCAATTATAAAGATGATCTTGAAAAAAATAAAATACTAATAGATGAAGGAGGTATAGCTGATCAGTTAGGCTGTGATGTTGTCGTTATGAATTCGAGAACCGGAGATGGACTCGAAAAACTCGAAGCCATTATTAAGTCCAACGGATTTAAAGTACCTAATTCTGTATGTCGAAGTGTATACGATAGATTTGAAGGCAAAGAAATAGAGAACATTTATAGAAGGGTAGTATCATTCCCTAATCCCGAAGATGATGAGCTAATACAAGATAGCTTCCATAAGCGCCAGAAGATTATTTCTTCTATCGTTAAGTCAACGATCCAGAGAGATCAGGTTCATGATTATCTACAATCGACTAAGAAATGGGATAAGATATTGTTGCATCCGATATATGGCTTGATTATTTTTCTTGCAGTTCTTTATTTAGTCTTCCAGGCCGTATTTACGATCTCAGCTTTTCCGATGGACTGGATAGATCAAGGGATGGCTGGCTTAAGCAGTTACGTAAAGTCTGCGATGCCAGATAATTGGCTGCAAGATTTGATCGCTGATGCCATCATACAAGGGATAGGTGGGGTTATAATTTTCATACCTCAGATAGCGATGTTGTTTTTATTGTTGGGGATACTAGAGCATACGGGTTATCTCTCACGGATATCATTTATCTCTGATGCTTTTCTTAGAAAATTTGGACTCAGTGGTAAGAGTATAATACCTCTTATGTCGAGCTGGGCTTGCGCTATACCTGCGATTATGGGAGCACGTGTCATAGATGATCCTAAAGAAAGAATGGCGATTATAATGGCGTCACCATTAATGACATGTAGCGCAAGATTACCTGTCTACACGATATTAATTGCGGTAATATTACCTCAGGAAAAAGGTTCGATATTTGGCCTTCAAGGCCTTGCCCTATTGGGTTTGTATCTCATTGGAGTTGTTGCCACATTAGCAGTGGCTTTATATTATAGTAAAAGAAGTAAGGTGCAATCTAATCCGTTCTGGTCTTTAGAATTGCCCGTCTACAGAACACCTAACTGGAGAAATATCTTCAACAACGTTTATCAAAAGACAAAATCATTTGTTGTAGAAGCGGGTAAGGTTATACTCGCTATATCTATCATCATCTGGTTCCTTTCCACTAATTCTCCGAATGATGATCAATACATCTCACAGCAATATCAGGTGGCACAAGCTGAGATGCAAGATGGTATGATGATGTCTAAGGAGTCTTTTGATCTTGAGTATTCTTATCTCGGCCATATGGGTAAATTTATAGAGCCTGCTATTGCGCCACTGGGTTACGATTGGAAGATAGGAATTGCTGTCTTGAGTTCTTTTGCAGCGAGAGAGGTTTTCGTGGGGACATTATCAACGATATATAGCATCGGCTCAGAAGAAGAAAGTACCATCATCGAAAGATTACGTAATGAAACTGTCTTCAGTACAGGTGCTAAACGATTCGGAATTGCGACCTCAGTATCATTGTTGCTCTTCTATGTATTCGCTTTGCAATGTATGAGTACCGTTGCTATCGTCAAGAAGGAAACACATTCTTGGAAGTTTGCTGCATTTCAGTTTGTGTTGATGTTGGTACTGGCTTATGTGTTTGCTTTCGTAGCTTATCAGTTATTGAAGTAGGTGGAACGAACATCTTTAGTGACCTAAGTTCTTGTCCAACCTCTTGGCGGAGCTTAAGATTCTCTAAGGCAAGAGTATTTTAATAGTCTCACTGATCTTAGTTTCTTGATTTCCTACCAGCATATTGACTTTTTCAAATCGACCAGCGGGAGATATCTATTAATGCCTCATCACACATTTTATTAATATATTATTTTACATTCAAGTAGAGAAAAAATTGCTCCTCAATCATACAGAAATAACGCTCTATTTTCCAATGCCTTCTTTGACTAATTTTCCATTGATCAGATTATATTTTGGAAATTCCTTAAGCCCTTCCATACAACTACTTTGTCTATAGTAATTGACTTTGTCAGGGTCTACACATTTGTATACCACTATTTCATTTGTGCTTTTATCTGTGATGACTTGAGTTCCAAATTTTTGAGAATTGCCTTGTAGCATAGCAAGTCGGTCATACATATGAGCATATGCACTTGGATGCAGATTCCTATTTTTAATTTCTTGTTTGATTAATCCTATATATTTCTTGATGGTGTCCTCACCTGCATTTAGTAGTATTTTCCATGCAATATTCTCATACTCTGTTCCGACTAAGGATCTTCCAGGGTATCCGTGGAATTTTATGATACGCTCTACTTTCAGTAGATTCATAGAATCTAATACTTCACGCTCCCGTTGGACAAATTTATCATCTAATAAAGCATCTGAGCCTCTGTGCTTTTGGTCATCAGCATCTATCGAAATAAGTGTTTTTATAAGATTAATATCCTTCTGCAGGTTTACACAGTCACAAATATTACACATGAAATCAATTTCTTGTTTATATATTGTCCAAAGGCGGTCGCCCTTATTGAATGATCTCTCAAAGTTTCCTTTGAAGTTTTCGCAGAAACCAACTGGCTCATAACTTAGTCTTGTTAAGAATACGTCTCTTATAATTTGGTGATTATCTGGGTATACTTTGCAATAACTAATAAGAAGGTTCCAGCCATAAAGCACAGATTTCTGAACAAAAGAAATATCATCGCTTTCTAAGTTTAATAGAATTTCTTCTGCACTTTTCCGCATTCGATCATTAGCTGCTTTATCCATTTGATTATTTTCGGGTAATGGTGGATATTGAGCTAATAGATCCGATTTTGTTATAAGTAGTAAACAAACTAATATGATTGTATGCTTCATAAGTATATAACAAATTTATATGTGAGGATATTTCATATACACCTTAATCTTTGCGATGACTCTTACTTACCCAACCCTTTTCTTCCGCTGTCGCGAAATTCATTTCCCTTCCCTCGGAGATGGAAGGGGTTATACTTCATGGACTTTGGATGTGGATTTGCCACGAGAGTGGCTTATAATTCACTCTTCCATTTTTAGGGAAGAGCTGGAGATGGGTTATACTTCTGTGGCGTATCAGGTGTTGAAGTGGGTATGACGAACCCATCCCTTTTCTTTCGCTGTCGCGAAATTCATTTCCCTTCCCTCGGAGATGGAAGGGGATATACTGCATGGGCTTTGATGTGGATTTGCCACGAAAGTGGCTTATAATTCACTCTTCCATTTTTAGGGAAGAGTCGGAGAGGGGTTATTCTTTTGTGGCGTATCAGTTATTAAAGTAGATAAGGTCGAACCCAACCCTTTTCTTTCGCTGTCGCGAAATTCATTTCCCTTCCCTCGTGGATGGAAGGGGTTATAATTTATGGACTTTGATGAGGATTTGCCACGCAAGTGGCCTTGCATTCACTCTTCCATTTTTAGGGAAGAGCCGGAGATGGGTTATTCTCATGCAAACTAGGATATTAGCCGGCACTTGACATGATCATCCCATCCTATCTTTCGATTTTCTTACGATACTACAAGTTCCTTCTTCTCCAGCTCTACTGTTAGTTTTACTTTGGCTCCTAATGCTTCTAAGGCTCTTATAATAGTCCCTATTCTAAAGTCCTTAGTATTGTTTTCAAGTTTAGATATTTGTGCTTTCTGGACGCCTAAAAGTTCTCCTAAATCTCCTTGTGTCATGTTCTGTTTAATCCTAGCATCCTTAATCATAGTACCTACAATATCCATTCTGAGATCATATTCAAAAATGTCTCGTTCCGCTGTTCCTCGTTTGCCTACAATTTCGTCTGTTAAATCATCTATTGATGTAAGTTTCATAATTAATGTTTTAGGTACTTTCTTTTAAATTCTAAGGCCTTGTTAATTTCTGATTTTGGTGTCTTTTGTTTTTTCTTCACAAATCCATGAGTGCAAATGATCAATGACTTTAAGTTGGGATCCCAAAAAGCTAATAATCTTATTTGTTGCTTATCATACCTTGTTCTAAATTCCCAGATCTCTTCAGTAAGTTTCTTAAGAACCTTACTGTCATTGACTTCTCGAGCTTTCTGAATGATATAAGCTACTTTCTTCTGAATTTTTAAATCTAACGATTTAATAAAAGTCTTTGCTTCTTCAGATAATAGTACTTGAAAATTCTTACTCATGCATTCCGATACTTAACAACCTAAAGATATAAAAAGTTTCCTTATTGGGAATGCCTTGCTCTTGCCCTACTGAAAGATCTCGTCAGTGCATGAGTACACTCGTTATTGTTAAGAAAGAAACTCGGTCGTGGAAATTTGCAGCCTTTCAGTTTGTGTTGATGTTTGTTCTGGCTTATGTGTTTGCATTTGTGGATTATCGGTTGTTGAGGTAGATAAGGTCGAACCCAACCCTTTTCCTTCGCTGTCGCGAAATTCATTTCCCTTCCCTCGGAGATGGAAGGGGTTATACTTCATGTACTTGCACGAGTATTTGCCACGTAAGTGGCTTGTAATTCACTCTTCCACTTTTAGGGAAGAGCCGGAGATGGGATATACTTCTGTGGCGTATCAGGTGTTGAAGTGGGTATGACGAACCCAACCCTTTTCTTTCGCTGTCGCGAAATTCATTTCCCTTCCCTCGTGGATGGAAGGGGTTATATTTCATGGACTTTGAAGTGGCTTTGCCACGAATGTGGCTTATAATTCACTCTTCCATTTTTAGGGAAGAGCCGGAGATGGGTTATTTCATACAACATCGGATATAATATCATTTTGCTTGTATTTTATTATTAGTCTATCTGCAATTTTGATAAAAGTCTAATCTTTCACGTAGTATCCAAATCATAAATTTCACTAATCGAACCATATTATCATGTAACTGCTTGATTATTACTCAAGCAGTCGTAATTAGTAAAGCAGTAATGTTAATATTGTAGTATGAACATGGAGGATATACAGAACAAGTATTTAGAGATGCTGAAAGGTCAAAATCGTCATCTCGACTACATAAGTGGTGAGAGGCCTATCGATCATGCAAAATCATATCAAGGTAATATTGAGAACTTCATTGGTTTTGCCCAGATTCCTATGGGCTTAGCTGGTCCCTTGCGTATGGATGGCACGGCAGGTATAAGTGAGCATTGGATTCCATTGGCGACAACCGAGGGGGCATTGGTTGCATCATACAACAGAGGTATTAAGGCAGGTACCATGAGTGGTGGCTTCGTCTCAAGAATGATCTCTAATAGGGTACAGCGTTGTCCTTATTTCGAATTTGATGGCCTGACCGAGGCACTAGAATTTGCTCAGTGGATGAGAAAGATAGAACCCTATATGAAAGATGGTGTCAGCCAATCCAGCCGCTTTGCCAAATTGGTAAGCTTGGACTTCATGCACGAAGGCAATGGCCTACATGTGATCTTTTCTTATGAGACTGGTGCAGCAGCAGGGCAGAATATGGTGACGATTGTTACAGCTCAGTTGATTGAGCAATTTCTATCTCAAGCACCTCATAAACCAAAACTATTTTACATTGAAGCTAATATGTCTGGTGACAAGAAAGCGAATCTCATGTCTCTCAGTAAAGTCCGTGGTAGAAAAGTTATATCAGAAGTCCTCATCACCAAAGAAGTGATTAAAAATATATTTCAGTCATCAGCAGAAAAAATTACAAAATTCTGGCAGACAGGAACAATAGCTGCACTGCAGACTGGTGCAGTCGGTAATCATGCGCATATCGCTAACGGTCTCACAGCACTCTTCATAGCATGCGGTCAAGATATTGCTTGTATATCAGAAGCGGCAGTAGGCATAGATAGATTAGAAGTCAAGAATGAGGGAGACCTCTATGCATCACTGACATTGCCAGGATTAATAGTAGGGACTATAGGAGGGGGTACATCACTGCCTACACAGAAAGAGTCACTAGAGTTAATGGATTGTGGGACTCCAGAAGACGCGGATAAATTTGCAGAAGTATGTTGTGCTGTAGCTTTAGCTGGAGAGTTATCGATAGGTGCTGCTATTGCAGAGGGTCATTTTACGAAGGCGCATAAGGCACATGGTCGTAGGAGGTAATCATGCTCCGCAATTACACCTCTTCTCTATGCTTGACGGATCTGCATATCAGGCATCTTTGCGAGTAACGAAGTAGATATGACCTGAGTATGCCGGTGCTAAATACCAGATTCTCTCCTACTTAATTGCTTCACTATTCCATTCTTTACATAAAGCAATTAGCTTACAACGATAACTACAGTGATAACAGGCTTAATTGTTCTCTATCGTTTCGACTATCTCAAAATCAATTTCTATTTTACGTGAGTTTAAGGTTTAATCGTCTTTGTATAAATCTTACCTATTAGACAATTAGAAGAAGCAAGAATATTCTTGCACAAACATTAATTCTCTGACTATTTTATTTTCAATATAACTACCTACATGCATGTATATAATGTAGGTAGTTATATCTATAATCTACAGTACGATTAACTTTTGAATAGACCTTGCAGATTCAGTTTTTATATCTAAGTAGTAAGTCCCGCTTGCCAAATTCGAAACAGACAGATCAAAAGATTGTAAATTGCCGTAAGAGTTTTGGATAACGACTTCGCCAAAGGAATTATATACAATCGCAGAAATTTGTTGTGCAGTTTTTGATAAAGTAATTAACGTATTGCCTCTTGCAGGGTTTGGAGCAATGCTAAATGGATCACCACTACTGACGATCTCTTCAGTATTGGATACTACAGATGAGAGGTCTATTTTGTACATTGATCTGCCATACGTCGCCAAGTATAAAGTGTTATTCTCAACATCTATTTGCAAGTCTGTCACGATGACAGAAGGGAGATTTATCCCTAAGACGTCCCAGCTTTCACCTTGATTCGTAGATATAAACAGTCCTGCATCTGTTCCTATAATGACATTGCCTTCACTATC
>Ga0209185_1001023_pt1 | contig 26366 bp, 20 predicted proteins | sample SidtaG_2_FD_187425 | JGI IMG/M metagenome (GOLD analysis project Ga0209185, IMG submission 187425) | Marine algal microbial communities from Sidmouth, United Kingdom - Sidmouth_Asex2 metaG (SPAdes) (version 2) | ecosystem: Host-associated > Algae > Red algae > Unclassified | place: Sidmouth... | reverse complement strand
CATGGAATTTTGTATTTTTTCGATAATCGAGCCTCATTTTGAGCTGCATACCCTACGGTACGGAGCGAAAAATAGGAGAAGAGTATCGGAAAAAGACAATGTTAGCTGCATACAAAATATTTCTAAATAAAGTCTATTATAAATCAACAAATTGCAGCTTCCTTGTAACATTTGTGGTTCTTTGACAATTTTTGCATTTTCCTCCAATGTGGCTTTAGCCCATTGCAATAAATAGCTGAACGACAATGGGTTAAAACCACATTGGAGGAAGGGAGGGGCTTTTTTGCAAAAATTGTCAAAGAACCACATTTGTTTTCCATCGCTTGGGAGATTCTGAAATAAATTCAGAAAGACGGTTGACTTTTGTTTTTTTTTATTTTGGTTCTTTGACAAATCCAGTGAAGTGAATGAAAATTTGGGCGTATCCCCCTCCTTATCAGTCGGGGGTCGGGCTATCCGGCACTCTCTCCACTCCGCTATCGCTACGTTAGGGAAGAGGAAGAAAATAATCTGCTCCAAATGAAGAAGTTATTTTTTTTATATGTTTGGCTAAATTTGACGCGCATAGCCGAGCTACGTAAGGAAGATTTAGTGAAACATATAAGAAAAAGAACAATTCAGATGGGTAGATTATTTTTTTCCTCTTCCCTTACGTTCAAACAACACCTACTATCCCTTACGCAAGGGACGAACAATCGCGAGGCAGAAAAACGAACAATTCAGACGGGTAGATTATTTTCTTCCTCTTCCCTTATCAAAGAACCTTTATTTTTTGAACTGACCACTGATTTGTGACACACTCAATTTATTTATGCCTTGTTCCTTACTATTGAATTGCTTTATTGTTGAACGGTTTTATTGTCATTTTGCGGAGCAAAAACAATATATCAATAACACAATTCAACAATAAAACAATATAACACGACATCAATAAAAACGCTATTTCACAATTATTTTTTCAGTTAATAAAATTCCGTTATTCCCCGTAACTCGTACAAAATACACTCCTTGCGTGAGCTTTGGAACGGCGATATAATGCGTGTGTACGCTGTAAATCTTAGGGACGTCTTGTTGGTAAATCATGCGTCCGAGTGCATCGTATATGTGTACGTCCAAATCACGGACTTCATCGCCTGTGATACTTAGTTCAAATGCGCCATTATTTGGATTTGGGTTGATTTGTAGGGCGAGGTCGCCGTATTCGATGTTGGGATCTGCTACGAGTTTGCCGAATGGAGAATTATCATCGCCATTGAGGTAAACTTTGTGGGTACAAGTCCCTTCATTTACTATTACCCAATAATAATAAGTGTCGGTATCGAGGTCGGCTACGACTACATCTTGAAATGTTTCACCTGCCATTGGTTCGGCGCAAAGTATGTCTTTTTTTTCCTTTCCCCATTGATAACTATCAAAGTCACTTCGATTACAAAATAGCGTATTGGTACTGCCGAATAAGAACACTTTGGTATTTGTGGGGGCTGCGTTGAGGTTGATGTTAAATGTACTTGTTGCTGTGCAGCCATTAGCAGAAACATCTAAAAAGAAAGTAGCGGGGTCGTCTTGAATGCTTAAAGCTGTACATCCGTCTCCAACAATGACATTATCATTATCAGGCGCACGCCATACAAAGTCATATAATCCATCTTGGACATCAACGGTAATCGTTTGTGCGCTACAAATACTGCCAAATAACGAGTCTTGCAAAAATTGAAAACTTGGAATGGGTTGTACGGTGAGACTAAGATTAATCGTACTGTCGCAACCATTAAGAGTGCTTAATACGTCGCTATATTCACCGGTCTGCGTATAGGTATTATTGCCAACCATGTAGGAATCTCCCGGACAGATGGTTTCGGTAATATCCTCCTCATATGTTGGGTTGACGTTTACGGTAACTTCTTCGGTCAATGAACAATCGTTGACTGTTTTAGTGACTTCGTAAGTGCTTGTCGTAGTTGGGCTGACCATGATGGATTGTGTTGTCGCATTCGTAGACCACAGATAAGTGCCTCCACTGGAAGCCATCAGCATGGTACTTTCTCCGTTGCATATCGTTGTATTTCCACTAATATTAAGACTAACTGAAGTAACATTTACGATGCGTGATTCTACATCAGTACATCCATTGCTTGCTGTCACTGTGACGGTGTACGATTGGTTGCTGGTCGGACTGATGCTTATAGATGGTGTTGTCTCATTGGTAGACCACGTATAAGAATTTCCACCTCCTGCGGTGAGGGTCGTGCTTTGCCCTTCGCATATTTCGGTATCTCCCGTTATAGTGGCAGTAGGTGCAGGTTTTATGGTGACAGAAATCTGACCTGTACTTATACATCCACTGTTTGTAATGGTAACGTTAAAATTTTCGTCCATTATAGGAGATACAGTGATGGATTGTGTTTCTGCTCCCGTAGACCATATATAGGTGTCTGCTTGTGGGGCTGTCAGTGTGGTGCTTTCTCCGGCACATATTTCGTTTTCACCCTGAATTGTAATGTCTTCAGGTTGTATAACAGTGACAGTGACAGTATCGGAGGTCGAACAACCACCTTTAGTAACAGTGACACTATACGAGTTGGTTTCTGTCGGTGTTATAGTTGCTGTACTCTGTCCGGTGTCACCATTCGACCATAAATATGTCGCACCATTTTCTGTTGTCATTAGGGTGATATTATCTCCCAAACAGATTGATAAATCTCCATTAATTATAGTTGCGTCTGGAGCAGGATTTACTTCTACGGTTATATCACCTGTTGACTTACATCCGTTCATGTCTGTTACTTCTACCTCGTAGTTTGTGTTTTGGGTAGGAGTATCAGAAAAATCACTTGTCATTTGTCCAGTGTTCCAGACATAGGTATAGGCAGATATGGGCGGAGGAACAACTGCGCTGACAATAACATTATTTCCTTCGCAAATAACTGTAGGTGTGGCAGTAACCGTTAGGTTAGGTAGCTCATTGACCATTAAATTAACACCCGCAGTTGCGATATTTCCAGTACCGTCAATTACTTGGAGAGTTACTGTATTTATGCCTGACATTGTTGGGGTAAAATCTGTACCTGCATCTGACGAAGTTTCCATACTGCCGTCAGGAAATGTCCAAATATATGAGGAACAATATGTATTTGGTACTGATAAAAGGTTGACTGATTCTCCTATACAAATTTCATTTACTTCCACTGCGTTCGCGCCTTGTGTTCTGAATACAAAACTCACATCTTCGGCTCTCCACGGGTTGACGGTGATTTCTTGAGCGCAACATATTGAGTTGCCTTGAAACATATAATCTACCTCCAAGGTGTAGTTTCCCGGTATCGGAGCAGTCAATTCATCATCATTCGATACAGGAATATTATTGGAATCGTACCAAGTATAATTGATGTTGTTTGCTCCGAATGCACCAAAATTAGCTTCGATTGTAGTAGTACTGCAATCCAAATTGAACGTTGGTAAGGACATTATAGCATCTGGAAGAGGCGTAAATGCCAAATCGTTCATGTCGCACATCGGAGGATTGTCGCATTGTCCAAATGCGTTAAAATTACATGCTATTGCTATACAAACGAATATTATAGAAAATATTTTTTTTTTCATAGAGGTATATATCATAAATTAACAATTCTTACGTTATAAAAATCTTAAATATCGCTTTCACAAAATTAATGTATTATTTTTGCTTAAATATACATTTACAAAAAATTAATTTAAAATGAAAAAAATATTACTATTACTTTCTATTCTTGTGATTTTTAGCAATTGCAAAGACGACGAAGTGACGACAGGTCCTTCTTTGACGGATTATCCACTTACATTTGAATTAGAAGAAATTCAAGACAATACGAATATGACCGTCAATTTATTTACGCAAGGTGGTGAAATAATAGCCGATCCCACTTCTGGTGTCGTCATAGAACTTTCCAATAATATCATTACCGAACGTGAAGAGTGGTTGTACCCAAGTATAATTTTGCATAATGATGGTACACCTTCGGAAATTGTACTTTCTGAAAACGAATCTAACGCACAAGATGATTATAATCCAATTACTTACGAAATAATAGGTAATAATTATGTTATCACAACTGCTAATAATATAGAAATACAATCAACAGTTGATGAAACAACCAAAAAACTCACTATACCCTATTATTCATATTATAAAGTAAGCTCTCAAAACCCAACAATTTTGAGAGGGCATCTTCCGCAATCTTTTGCATATTCTTTCATAGACACCACCAACTTCATTCAAGGAGACACCATGGCAACCATCAAATACGACGTCATCTACAAATTAGCAGAATAACTACATTTCAAAACAAAAATCAAAACACGGCGAACACATCAGTTCGTCGTTTTTTATTTCCGATAAAATAAAATTCAAGACAGCGTTTTTGAGGTCGTGTGTGGATAAGTTCAGGCGAAAATCAGAGCAGTATGTGCATATCGGGTTATGTCTGAATGGATGAATGATTACGCATATCAAACGCTAATATACACCTATATTTCCATGTAACAAAATTTTCAAACAAAAAAAGCATATAAAGCCAAAAAGTCTCCCTCCAAACACTTATTTTCACAACACATCAAGTGAATAAAACGTTACATATCATAACTGAAATCAGGGAAAACACCCTTGAGGGGTGTCCGTTAGGAAATATTATTCGGTAAAGACGGTTATATTAGACCTTGCACATTGCGGTAATTAGGAAACTGGGTAATTTGTGAAACAGTGTACTTAGTACATCTTCCAGAAAGTTTCTTTACATTTTGGGCGTTTATTTTGGAATGAATCAACCCAAAAATGACGCGAATACGCTCTGTACTTAGGGAAGAGGAAGAAAATAATCTACCCCAAATGAAGAAGTTATTTATTTTCTTTCACTAAGTAAAACATATAAGAAAAAGAACAATTCAGACGGGTAGATTATTTTTTTCGTCTTCCCTTAATTTATTTATGCCTCGTTCCTTATTGAGGTGAAATTGTCCATTTATCCACCATTAAAAAATATGAAAGCAAAATACAGCCTGTTTATACTGAGTATCTTAATGCTACCCTTTAGCTTGGCAGCACAACTTATCGTCAACTCCAACACCTTCAATACCAACCAACTCGTACAAGATGTTTTGGTCGGACAAGGCGTTGACGTCAATAATGTTAGCTTTACAGGCGACAACGTTCAGCGCGGTTTTTTCAACGGTGCGTCCAGCAATATCGGCATCAATTCAGGAATCATACTTTCCACCGGAAACGTCTTCGTAGCCACCGGACCCAATGACCTCAACAATGCCACCCAACCCGAAGATTCGGGCTGCGGTACACCTGACGACCCACCGCCACTCACAGGTCCCGGCGGACTTTGCCGCCCCGGTGATAGCGATCTGAACAATATCCTTGCAGGTTCTACACAGACCTTTGATGCAGCAGTTTTGGAATTTGATTTTATTCCACAATCTGATATCATTCGTTTCAATTACGTCTTTGGTTCCGAAGAATACCCCGAATATGTCTGCTCTGATTTCAACGACGTTTTCGCCTTCCTAATCTCCGGACCCAATCCCGTAGGTGGCAATTATAATGAAGTCAATATCGCCCGAATCCCCGGCACCGCAATCCCCGTAGCCATCAACACGGTCAACCCCGGTCAGCCCGGTTCACAAGGTAGTCCCTTTGGCTGCGTTGGCTCGGCAGGAACGCTCGGTTTCAGCTCTTTATACAATAATAATAATAATGGTACAACCGTACAATTCGACGGTTTTACAGATAAATTAGAGGCATTCGCCAATGTCATCCCTTGCCAAACCTACCACATCAAAATCGCTATCGCAGATGCAGGCGACGGCGTACTCGATTCCGCTGTTTTTCTTGAAGAAAATAGCTTCGCAGCCGATGCTGTTGAGATAGAGGTCGTTACAGTTGATGCCGACGGCGGTGTTTCAGCAGATTTTACCGTAGCCGAAGGTTGCGACGATTTTGCGGAGATTACATTTAGCTTAAATGAAGCGGCAGCAGCAGATTATTCTATCCCATTTACAATAAGCGGTACGGCGATAAACGGTACGGATTATGAGACATTGCCGGGCAGTATCTTTGTTCCAGCGGGTTCTGCTGAAGTCACGATTAATGTTACACCTATCGTCGATGCACTAGACGAAGGCACCGAAACCGTCACCTTTGAAGTCCAAACCTCCGTTTGCGAAACCGAAACATTCACCATCACCATCGGCGAAGAACATCCACTCACTGCGCCGCCGCTTTCCTGCGGTAGCGTCACGGCACAAGCCGTTTCTTTTGCCTGGGATCCCGTCCCCGATGCGACGGGCTACGAAATCAGCCTCGATGGTGGAACGACATGGCAACCCGCCTCCGGCAACACCTCACACACCGTAGCAGGACTCACGCAAGGCGATGTCATCGACATCCTCGTTCGTGCGATTGGTGGCGAACTCTATTGCAGCGACAATCCAAGCAGCGCACAGACCTGTATCGCCGTCGATTGCATGGTCAATGGTCAAGTCATCGCCCAGACCCAAGCCAGTTGCGAAGACTCCAATGACGGCACAGCCACCGTAGCCCTCAATGGCGGCGAAGGACCGTTCACCTTCCAATGGGACGCCAACGCCAGCAACCAAAACGGACCAACTGCCGTAGGTCTCGGCGCAGGAGTTTACAACGTAACAATCACCGACGCACTCCTCTGCCCTGCCATAACGACCGTCCAAATCACCGCTCCACCACCGATAGAAATCATCAATATTGGACTCGCCCCACCAAGTTGTAATGGCAGTGCAAACGGTAGTATTACCGTCACCGCCTCTGGCGGAACAGGCACATTATCTTATGTTTGGAGTAATTTAGGCGGAATAACACCAACCATAAGCGACATTGCCGCAGGCACATACACCGTCACCATTACCGACCAAAATAATTGCGACCTCATCCAACAAATCATACTACCCGAAACAGACGCTCTTTTCTTAGTCTCCGACTTCACCGCACCCCTTTGCAACGGCGATGCCAACGGTACAGCCACCGTCACCGCCACCAATGGAGTAGGTCAACTCACCTTCTCTTGGCAAGACGGACAAAGCACCGGAACAGCTACAGGCTTGACGGCAGGCACGTACAGCGTCACCGTCATAGATGCGCTCGGCTGCGAGGGTGTCACCGACGTAATAGTGACCGAACCCAATGTTTTAGTAGTTGATAATTTGGAAATAAATGACGCTATTTGTAATGGTCAAAATAACGGCTCTGCCGAAATAACGCCCGCAGGAGGCACAGCACCCTACACTTACCTTTGGCAGCCGGGGACACAGATTACGCCCCTCGCATCCAATCTAAATGCAGGCACATACACCATCACCGTCACAGATAATAACGGCTGTATCGTCACAGCTTCTGCCGAAATTAATGAACCCACACCCCTCCTTATTTCAGACGTACAAACTACCGATGTTTCTTGTACAGGAGAAAGTGACGGCTCAATTACCATCCTCGCCTCCGGCGGTACAGGTGCGATTTCTTTTAGTATTGATAATGGACTTTCTTTTCAGAATAATAATATATTCAACAATTTACCCGAAGGAAATTATCCTATAATAATACAAGATGAAAACGACTGTACGACGACACAAAACGTCAGTTTAATCGTACCCAACGCCCTCATAATTACAGACATACAAGGTAGCACCGCTGATTGTACAGGCAATGCAAACGGCACAGCCACCGTCACCGTTGCAGGCGGAACACTTCCCTACACCTACCTCTGGAATATCGGACAAACCAATGCCACCGCTACCAATCTCGGCGTTGGCACGTACAGCGTCACAGTCACCGATGGCAATGGCTGCCAAGAAGCTACTAACGTAGATGTCGCCAATCCCGAAACCGTCACGATAAACAGCCTCACGATGACCCCGCTATTTTGCAACGGCGACAATACAGGTACAGCGACCATCGACGCCACAGGCGTCGGCAATCTCACCTACCTCTGGACACCCGGCGGACAAAGCACCGCCACCGCCACAGGACTCGCCGCAGGAACGTATAATATTCTCATCACGGGAGAAGATGAATGTACGGCTTCCGCCGAAATCGAAGTCACAGAACCCGACGTACTCACGATAGATGCACTCAATGGTACAGACATCACCTGCAATGGTTTTGATGATGGAACAGCTACCGTAAACGTATCTGGTGGAACAGGCGAATACACTTATCAATGGCAACAAAGCGGCATCTTCGGAGAAAATCCTACCGACCTCGAACCCGGCACTTACACCGTCACCGTTACCGATGAAAACGCTTGTACTGCCATCGAATCCGTCACCATAAATGAACCTGAAACGCTCGTTATTGACGACATTTCAGGAACAGATATTACTTGCGGCGGTGGTACGGATGGCACAGCTTCGGCGGCTGCATCAGGCGGCATCGCGCCCCTCACATACACCTGGCAACCTTCCGGTCAAACCGGACAAAATATAGACAATCTCCTCGCAGGAGTCCAAACATTAACTGTAACCGACGCCAATGGATGTACCACCACATCCAGCGTAGAACTATTTGAACCTCTGCCACTTGTAATTGATGATATCAACTCTACATCAGTTATTTGTAATGGAGAAAATACAGGCAGTGCGAGTGTGACCATAAGCGGCGGCACAGGCGCGTACACCTACACATGGCAACCTTCTTTACAAAATACACCAACCGCGACCAATCTACCGCAAGGCAGTTATGTCGTGAGTATTACGGATGAAAGAGGCTGTTTGATTGTGGGGAATATTGACGTAAGCGAACCTTCCGCTTTAAGTGGAAATACAGCGAGTACCGCCACCTCTTGCAATGGACTAAGTGATGGTACAGTTAGCGTAGAAGGTACTGATGGTACGCCGCCTTACACTTACCAATGGGATGCCAACGCCCTCAACCAAACCACGCCAACTGTCACCACATTATCCGCAGGAAATTATACCGTAACTATAACAGATGCCAACGATTGCGACTTCACAACCGATGTCACAGTTTCCGAACCGGACATAGTTGCATTGACGATTGAAATGATGCCTGTAAATTGCATCAACGGCAGCGACGGAAGCGCAACCGTAACCGCTACGGGCGGCACAGGAAATTATACCTTTGAATGGGACGCAGCAAGCGGCAACCAAACAAACGCAACCGCGACCAATTTAGCCGCAGGGTCTTATTCGGTGACTGTTTTTGATGAAAATAATTGCTTCGCAACAACAAGCGTCGTCGTCACTGAACCTGCTACGGCGGTCACGGCTACGGGCGTAGATTCGCAAGTAAGTTGTGCGGGCGATATGGATGGTTTTGTCAGTGTAATTCCCGTAGGTGGTACAGGTGAATTTTCGTTTGAATGGAGTAGCAATACAGGAAGTCAAAGCACACAAACGGCTGAAAATCTTGGTGTTGGAGACTACACCGTCACCGTAAGCGATGCGAATGGTTGTACCGTTACCGCCGCCGCATCTATCACCGAACCCACCGAATTAAACATTGTAGCGACCGCTGAAAATACAGGTTGTGCCAATAGCGCAGACGGCGAAGCCAGCGCAAGCGCAACAGGCGGCATACCCAATGCCGCAGGAAATTATTCCTACGAATGGAGCAACGGACAAAATGGACCGTTTGCCATCAATTTAGCCGAAGGCAACTATACCGTCACCGTCACGGATTTGAACGGTTGTACCGCGACCACTTCGGTAGAAATTATTGCGCCGCCAGCCCTTCTTGCTACGATTACAGGCACGGGTGCAAACTGCTTTGGCGATACCAACGGCTCGGTCAGCGTTAGCGTGGAAGGCGGTATCGAACCCTACAGCTACGAATGGTCTACCAATGCCAACGGCGCGACCACGCCCGACCTCATCGATCTTCCAATGGGCACTTACGAAGTCCTCGTCACCGACCAAAACGGCTGTACTATCGAAGCCGAAATCAACATCGGGCAAAGTCTTCCATTAGCGATTACGATGTCGGCTACGGATGTAGATTGTTATGACGAATCAACGGGTACGGCGAGCGTTTCCGTAGTTGGTGGCACACAACCTTATACGTATATGTGGAGTGATTCGACCGCACAAAATACCGCGACGATTAGCAATCTAAGCGAAGGAAATTACGCCGTCACCGTCACTGATACAAATGGCTGCACTCAAACAGGAAGCACCACCGTCAACCAGCCCGATGAGCCGTTTTTCTTCACATCTACCAGCGTAGATGTAGAGTGTCCAGGTGATACAGACGGCGAAATCACCTTAACGACAAGCGGCGGCACACCCTTTTACGAATACAGTATCAATGGCGGCGCGACTTGGATTCAATCCCCGTTTTTTGTCGGACTTTCGGCAGGTGAATACACGATTTCGGCGCGAGATTTGGGCGGCTGTATCTACACGGACATAGCCACCATCAACGAACCTGAACCTATTTCAGTCAGCGCAGGAGATGATATGACCATCGAAATCGGCGACTCCATCCAACTCGAAGCAATGACAGACGGATTTGGCGTTTATAGCTACGAATGGACGACATTCGACCTCGCCCAACCCAGTTGTATCGAATGTCCAAACCCTATCGTCCGACCCACGACGACTTCGACTTATGAGGTTTTAGTGACCAATGAATTTGGTTGTACAGATACGGATGAGGTCATTATCTACGTAGATACCGAACGCAATGTCTTTGTCGCCAACGCCTTCACACCAAACGGTGATGGCGCAAACGATGTCTTTTTCGTACAAGGCGATGAAAAAATTTCGCGCGTGGTCGCACTACGCATATTCGACCGCTGGGGCGAACTCGTCTTTGAGCAATTCGACATCGAAGCGAATAATCGCGAACTCGGTTGGGACGGCACATTCAGAGGCGAAGATATGAACCCCGCAACCTTCGTATGGCATGCAGAAGTGGAATTTTCGGATGGTTATACGGAAACTTATCAGGGGGATGTGACCTTGATTCGATAATATCACCGTAACGCAAATCGTCCTTATATCGTAGGGGCAGGGCATGCCCTGCCCCTACGATATAAGGACGATTTGCGTTTGCCCCGGAGGCGTTACGCTATGGTACTTATTGTCGGTTGCCGCATGGTTTTACGTCATGTTTTTCTTGATAAGCGTCAATATATTGTTTTTCGAGTTTTCGTGCGGCTTCTCGCCCTTCAATATTTTGAAGGAGAATGATGCCATAATATCGTTCCCAACTCGCAGCTAAATTTAAGAGAATCAATTGATTGCGAATGCGTTTTGAAAGCCCGTCCTCACCAATCAGATTATCGCTGATACCGTATTTGAAAACGCTATCTTCCTATTTGTCCCTGATTTCGTAGAGATGCTGCGGACGGTCGCTTTGATTAGAATTTCCGTGCGGTGTCATTTGGGTCTATTTGATATTCCAAGCTGATTTATTGCTGAAAGTTTCAGCACTAATCGCGGGGGCGTATTGCATTGGTGTGTTAGTTTGTTTTTCGTAAGCATTTGCAGCAATATAAAGCAAAGACTCAAAATCAATATCTTTCGGCATTCTAAGAATCCTTTGAAATCCCTATCCCGAATCGGGGTTCGGGACAGGCTGTAGCTAAGGCTATGTGTGGCTTTCAAAAAATCCTTAGACAAAAAAAATACTTCGCATTATGGGACATCTTATTTAATTTCTTTCACTAATTAACGTAAATAAACTTTTTCCATTGAGCTAATTAACGTAAATTAGCCTAATGGAAAATACTAATTACGTAAAACGAACCATTAAGTAGTGGGACAAAAATAGGCTTACAATTTTGACGGTTTCTTTTTCCGCTATTTTTCCCTACAAAAATCCTTACGTAGCGTAGGCTATGTGCGGTTTTTGTAAGAAAAAATATCGAAAAAATAACCACGTCAAAATTGTAAGCCTATTTTTGTCCCACTACTTATTCATAAAAATGATGATTTGCAGCTGAGTAAGGCGCAGAAAAAACTATTTGGCAAAGAAACTATTCCAGATATATATCCTGAAATATATTTGATTAAAGTAAATCAATTTGACGATATAGCAAAGGATAGCTTAGATGAATGGATTTATTTTTTCAAAAATAGTGAAATCAAAAGCTCATTCAAAGCAAAAGGTTTGAAAGAGGCAAATGAGAAATTAATGGTCGCCAATCTGCCCGAAGAAGAACGAAAAACCTATAATCGTTATCTGAATAACCTGCATTACAGAGCAAGCCTCGCACTAACATGGAAAATTCAGGCAGAGGAAAGTGCTGAAAAAATATACAAGACTAAAATTGCCCAAGTTGCAAAACAGATGAAAGATGAAAACGAACCCATTGATAAAATCATGAGATTCACAGGCTTATCAAGAGAGGAAATCGAAGCCTTATAAACCGCAACTCAATATTTTCTTCGCATACATATATATACGCAAGGAACGAGCTGCAAATGTTACATTCATCCCGAAATATAAACTTTCACCATGTTTGCCAACTGAAACTGCGGATAGACTTTGCTTATCATTTTCTCCAAAAAAGTAAAATGTTCGCCGTAACATTCCATCATAATTTTTCCCTCCAGAGTTAGCATAATCGGTTCGTATCCTATGCTAATTCTTTGGTTATCAATGTAAATGTATTCGCCTGCGTAGCGGTCTTGTTGGTAACATTCATACTCGCTTTTCCCTGCCAATTCTATGTATTTCTTTGGTGTGTCAAGTTCACCCAAAGCCTCTAAAACAATTTGCGATTCTGCGTGAGATTCACCGTAAAAATCTCGGTAAAATTGAGTGAGAAAAGACAGCCATTCCTTCTTGAGAATGTCCTCCTTTATCGAAAAAATATGTGTATCGTCGTTTTTCGTAATATCAAAAATATCATCATTCGTACCGACAAAAGCATCTAATAATTTGCGCTTGGCTTCAGCTTCGTTGTCTGATATTTGTTGGAGTGTTTTGTCGCCCACTCTGAAAGATGTGGTGATTGCAGTAGTTAGGAATTGTCCCATTTTATTTTTATTTTTTTATAAAATTACGACAAAGTTAAATCAAATTATTTACATTTTGAAATAAAATGATAAAAAATACGCAAATAAGTTATTTTTTTAGAAATTTTATAAATAGAAACCAAACAGAATTTTCCGACAAAAATCACAGAAAAACATTATCTTTGTAAAAAGTAAAATTATGGGCGCGAAAAAATTGAGTGAATTACAATTAGAACTATTAAAAGTCTATTCATTTAATCCGTCGAATGAGGATTTGGTGAATATCAAGACCATGTTAGCCAAATACTTCGCTAATAAGCTGACAAGCAATGTTCAAAAAGCGATGGACGGGAATAATATCACAAATGACGATTTAGAGAATTGGTTGAATGAGAAAAGTTAGATTTGTTATTGATACCAATAATTTTTTTGTATAAAAATAAAAAAATGCAGGCAACAATTTCATTAAAAGATATGGCAGTAGAAGCAATCAGGCAATTGCCCGATACCGCTTCTGCCGAAGAAATGATGTATCAGATTAGTTTGGTGGAAAACGTCATCGAAGGTTTGAAAGACGTGGAAGCCGGGCGGACATTCACTACCGATGAGGTACTTCAAAAAATCAAACAATGGCAGAAGTAACATGGTCTGCGCGTTCCCTCCAAAACCTTGCCGATATATACGATTATATTGATACCAAAGTATATGCCGAGCGATTTGTGACTTCACTCGTGCAAAGGGTTGAATCTTAATTGGGCGTATTTCCGAATAGCGGACGTTGGGTGCCGGAGTTTTACGACTCTCCTTTATCATTTGTGCGCGAGGTCATTCACAAAGGTTATCGCATCATCTACGACCCGCGCAATGCACCGGAAAAGGTACACATTCTGACGGTACGACATAGCCGAATGTTGTTAACAGAAAAAACCGTTGAGTGGATATTGGAATAACGTAGTGCGACACTCTTGTGCCGACGAATGACGGCATCCAGTTCGCGTCGTATGTGCTACGTACCTACCTATTTGACTTTGTGGCATACCGAATCGGCTGAACCGAGACGGGCTTATCATTGGAATGTCGTAGGTATGCTACATCCATATCATGCACCGTATCTGTGACACTCATTTAGGTGGGGGATTGCCTAAGTAGTCAGTCAAGCTAATAATGTCGAGTTAATTTGAGTGAAATTTGGTCGAGTACGAGGCGGAGGTTATTAGCCATAGCCTCGCTACGGCTGATGTTCTCCAACGAAGTAATCGGGCAAATTTCGCCAAATTATCCGACAGTATTAGCTTGACTGACTACTCAGACCATTTGAAACTTGGGGCGACCAAATGGGATCCGCCTATCGGCGTTAAGGGTATTTTGTGCCATTTGTTATACATACTTTTAGTGCTGAGAATGGGTGGGGATTTGCGATTTTTTGTATATTTGTTTCTATCGGGAAAAAACACTATTTTTGTAAAAAGTAAAATTATGTCGGCGAGTTTAAATACACGTAAAATTCATATCATTGGGCAATTAGCAAAGCTAAAGGACGAGGCGATTATTCTGCAAATTGAAAATTTGATGCAGGATGAATCTTCCGAAGTAGAACTTCTGCAACTCCTCAATGCCTGTAGTTTTCCTGACGAAGAACTCAGGGAAATGCTCCAATTAACCGAAAAAAGACAATCCGGCGAACTGCCCGAAGATGAGCGTGTACGTTTATTTGATTTGATTAAAGAGGAAGAAAAATTGCGCTTAGAGCGAATCAATATCTTAGGCAGATTGGCACAACTCAAAGGCATTCCACTCCTCCAACTCGCCGAACAACTCGACATTCAAGCTGCATAAAATGGCGAAAATCAGTTACAAGATACAATCACAAGTTCGGGAACGCGCCGGGCATTGCTGCGAATATTGTTTGGCACTCGGACGGTTTGCATTTTCTACTTTTACGGTTGACCACATCATTCCGATTTCCAAAGGCGGTACTGATGATATAGAGAATCTTGCCTGGGCTTGTTCTCATTGCAACAACTGCAAATACAATCGCTTACAATGTACCGACCCCTTGACGAAAATGGCAGTTCCTTTATTCAATCCACGAAAAGATGATTGGTCGGCGCAATTTATATGGAATAAAAATCAGACTATTATCATAGGCATTTCTGCCATCGGACGAGCAACAATAAATTGCCTGAAAACGAATCGGCAAGAAGCGGTCAACTTGCGAGGGGCTTTAAAAGCATTTGGTGTACATCCACCAAAGTAGCGTGGTGCTAGCCCGCACCTCGTGTGCTACGTGCATAGCTGTTTAGCTTTTAGCACCATTTTAAAATAGGTAGCGCAAATTCATGAATTTGCGCTACCTATTCGACTTTGTGGCATACCGAATCGGCTGAACCGAGACGGGCTTATCATTGGAATGTCGTAGGTATGCTACATCCATATCATGCACCGTGTCTGTGACACTCATTTAGCTTGACTGACTACTCAGCCCATTTGAAACTTGGGGCGACCAAATGAGACCCACCTATCGGCGTTAAGGGTATTTTGTGCCATTTGTTATACACACTTTTAGTGCTGAGAATGGGTGGGAATTGGGATTTTTTGTATATTTGGTCTTGGGCATAGCTTCAAAAAGCACGACTACACTTTACTTTACCGTTGAGAAATCGTAAATTTGTAAAAAACTAAATAATCATGAAATTAGCCAATCCGATATATGACACCGTTTTCAAGTATCTGATGGAAGATACGGAAATAGCTCGTCGCTTTTTAGGTCTAATTATTGGAGAGGAAATTACCGCGATAGAAGTTCGTCCGCAAGAGCGTACACGTAAATCAAAAAAGCATGGTATTACCGTTATGCGATTTGATTTTAAGGCAACGATTCAGTTGAAAAAACAAACGCCCACGCAAAAAAATAAAAAGAACCGAAAAGCAAATCATAAAACATTGCTGATAGAACTCCAAAAAGCGAAACAGCCAAGCGATATAGAACGCTTTCGCCGCTATTTGGGAGACAATTATAAAAGAAAGGACACAATTACCGATGAATCGGGTAAGACGCAGGCAGTTGATTTACCGATTGTTACAGTTTATATTTTGGGCTATCCGATGCCGCCAATTGCAACATCTGTACTCAAAATAAATCGGGTGTACATTGATTTGAATACCAATAAACCACTGGACGTGCAAACGGAATTTATCGGAAAACTTACCCATGATTGCTATGCCATACTCATCAACAAATTGCCACAAGAGTCCCGTTCTGAATTGGAGCGGATTCTACAGGTTTTTAATCAAACTTACATCTTGGGTAAAGACAATAAGTTTTTGGAAATAGACAAGGAGTTGGTAAAGGACAACGAATTATTGAGCTTGATGTCTGCACGATTAGAAGATGCCGCTTTGGATGAAGAAGTGATAGAAAACATGTTGATTGAGCAAGAAGTAGATGAGGTTATTGACCAACATATAAAGGAGAAAGCGGAGAAGGATGAACTTATAAAAAAGAAAGATGAAGAACTGAAAGCAAAAAATAAATTAATCGACGAACTCCAAAAACAATTAAAAAATAAGCAATCATGAAGAAAGTCAAAACTTTACGGGAGGAGATGATGGATTACCTGCAGAAAAATGAAGAAATGACCAGCTACCTGATAAATGCCATTCTCATGGAGGAAGAACTCGATGAAATGCTCGACCCACATATTCGGGAAAAAGAAGCATTAATGCAGCAAAGGATAGAGTTGAAAAACAAAGAGTTAGCACGATTGCATACCCAACTCAGTGAACAAAGCAAAATAATCGAACAACAAGCCAAACTAATCGAAGACTTGAAGCAACAAAAAGAAACACTCGTCTAATGTAGCGCGTGCTACGTACATACCTATTTGACTTTGTGGCATACCGAATCGGCTGAACCGAGACGGGCTTATCATTGGAATGTCGTAGCGGCGTTAAGGGTATTTTGTGCCATTTGTTATACACACTTTTAGTGCTGAGAATGGGTGGGAATTGGGATTTTTTGTATATTTGTGAGGTTGATAGCTTCAGAGGAATTGGCTGTGAACTTTTACCTTTCAAGAAGTTATTTTACCATATTCAAACATAAAATAGTTAATGGATAACGCTAACTTTAAAAGATATTTACAAGACATAGATGATATACCTGAGGATAAATTGAAAGACTATGCCTCTATTATAGAAAAAAAAATAATATCTTCAAACGATAGAGCCTCAAAAGCCTCTAAGCAAATCTTGCTGATAATAGTTGCCTATTTTCTTCTTAAGAATTCAATTATTGATGGAGTTAAAGTAGGTCCATTCAATATCAAGGACATTGAATTAATATTTAATTATATTCCTTTAGCAATAGCTTACATGATGAGTAATGCTGCCGCAAGCTACTACGCTGCATTCTATCAGAATTTTATCTTATCAAAAATCTTGAGAAGATATTACGGATTGACTGAGAGAACGCTCCTTTTAAATAGAGTATTACCCATGCCCACAGAACATGCCTCACATAGAGCCAACGAAAAAAAGAAAGTAAGCATAATCGGATGTTTATTGAGATTACCGTTAGCATTTGTCTTTCTATCAATTGGAATTTTGATAATTCCATTTTATTACTACTTCGTAATTTCAACAATAATTGTTTTTTACAATAGTGGTAGTGAATTAACAATTTGGACGTTTTGGATACCGAATGTTCTTGCGCTTGTTTACTTATTAATGGCACTTCAACATGGGGTTAGTGTATTCAAATTAATTATCCATAAAACGGAATTATATGATGAAGAGGATTTACGAGGAAAACAAAAAACATTAACCCAATAAAAATACATGAAAAATTTTATGATGTTTTTTATGTTTGTTTTTACAAATACTGGATGATTATATATACAAAATTAAATTAGAGCAAAATGATGAATTACAAACCAACCAGTAATGATATAAAAATAATTATCAACATAAAAGGGAACCAAAGACGAGTTGGTGAGGGCGAATTTCGGAGAGTAGTAGAACCTAAATTACTTATCCAAGTTTTTGATAGTATTGAAAATGCACTTTATGAATCCGACAGAAATGATGTTGTAGCTTTTTTTAGAACATACGAAAATAACCCAAATATTTCAACTTTGACAAGAGATGCTGCGATTCATCGGATAAGAGAATATAAGCATAATCGTTTACTAATTAACAAAGCAAGAGACGGTTCAATAGCATTCGAAACATTTGTTATTGCAGTTGCGGCAATTATTCTCAACAACACATTAAAAGAATCTCTTAAAGAAGGCTACAAGAGCAGTAATCTGCACATGCTTTTATCTGAATATGTGAAGGAGAGTATAGACAATAAAACACTTTATATCGCTGAAAAACTGCGAAAAGTATTTGCAAAGAAAAAAAGAAATGTCAAAGTAAATGTAACGCAACTGGACAATGGCGAGCCCAAACAGATTGAAGTAACTATCGATGATACTCTCATGTTAAAAGAATTGGACAAACAAGAACTTACATTGGGTGAAATCGTTGACAAGAGTAAATTATAAAAAGTTTGCGTTTAGGCGTTGATTGCATCATTTTATGATGTTTAGATCAGTCTTTTTAGGTTAGGGTCTCAATAATAGGGGCTCTAACCGTTTTTAGCCCAAAATTAGTACCTCTTTCCCAACACCTGTTAATAACTTCCAAAAAATTCCACCAAATTTCTACGTAAATTTGCAGAATAAAATAATGAGTGAGTGAAGGAATGTTGAATGAATGAATCAGAACATAATTTGTGATTCATTCGTTCAAAATTCGTGTATATGTAATTCATTCATTCAAAATTCAAAATTCATTCATTAGAAAATATGCCGGATTTTTGTCATTTACACTGCCACACCCAATACTCCTTGCTCGATGGTGCCTCTGAGATAGGTACGATGATGGATAAAGCCGTCCGCGACGGACAAAAAGGCGTGGCACTGACCGACCACGGGAATATGTTTGGCGCGTTTAAGTTCGTGGCGGAAGCCAATAAGCGCGACATCAAACCCATTGTCGGTTGCGAATTTTACATGGTAAAAGACCGTCATGTGAGGTCATTTGCGAAAGCAAAAGGCGAGAAGGACAAGCGGTATCATCAGTTGTTATTGGCTAAAAATCAGGTCGGTTATCAGAACTTATGTAAGCTGTGTTCTTTGGGATTTATGGAGGGTTTGTACTCTAAATTTCCGCGTATCGACAAGGAATTATTGCTGCAATATAGCGAGGGATTGATTGCGACGAGTTGTTGTATCGGGGCGGAGATTCCACAGGCGATTTTGCATCATGGCGAAGAACGCGCAGAGGAACTGCTGAAGTGGTGGTACGATGTTTTTGGCGAGGATTTTTATATCGAATTGCAGCGACATCAGGGCTTGGAGGACATCGACGGCTTGGGGATTTCGCAAGAAGATATTAATCAGGTTTTATTAAAATTTGCAAATAAATATAATATAAAAGTCATTGCGACGAATGATTCGCACTACGTAGAAGAAGAGGATTGGATGCCGCACGATATTTTGCTGTGTGTCAATACGGGGCAAAAAATGGACGAAACCAACCGCTTCAAATTTCCGAGTTCGGACTTTTATTTTAAGACACAAGCCCAAATGAATCAGTTGTTTAGCGACGTACCCCACGCGATAGACAACACGATGGAAATTTACTCCAAAATCGACAAACTCGAACTCGCGCGGGATGTTTTGTTGCCTGCCTATCCTTTGCCGCCCGGCTTTGAGACGCAAGACCAATTTTTGCGCCACCTCACCTACGAAGGCGCGAAAAAACGCTACGGCGAAATCTCGGAAGTGGTGCGCGAAAGGCTTGATTTTGAGTTGAGTGTCATCAAGGCATCGGGTTATCCGGGTTACTTTTTGATTGTGCAGGATTTTACGACAGAAGCCCGACGAATGGGCGTTGCCGTAGGTCCGGGACGTGGTTCGGCGGCAGGTTCGGCGGTGGCGTATTGTGTCGGTATCACCAATGTTGACCCGATAAAATACGACCTACTTTTTGAGCGTTTTCTGAATCCTGAAAGGGTGTCGATGCCCGATATTGATATTGATTTTGATGATGAAGGTCGCTCACGAATCATTGATTATGTGATAGATAAATATGGTAAAAATCAAGTTGCACAAATTATCACTTATGGTTCGATGGCGGCGCGTTCGTCGATAAAAGACGTGGGGCGTGTCATGGATGTGCCTTTGGATGAGGTCGTAAAAGTGACTAAATCATTTCCCGATAACCTCGGTGCTACGCTCAAAAAAGTGTTGGCAGACAAACAAATGGACCCCAAATTAAAAGACGCGATGAACTCCGAAGATGTCGAAAAAGCGCGGGTTTTCCGCGAACTGGCAGAAGAAGACAGCGTTACGGGCAAGATGATTCGCTTGGCGAAAAAACTCGAAGGCTCGGTCAGAAATACGGGGATTCACGCTTGCGGGGTCATTATTACGCCCGATGATATTACGAATTATGTACCGGTATCGGTGGCGAAAGATTCGGATTTATTGGTGTCGCAATTTGATAATAGCGTCGCCGAAGATGCGGGTTTGCTCAAGATGGATTTCTTGGGATTAAAGACGCTGACGATTATCCGCGATGCCATTCGATTGGTCAAACAAACCAACGGAATCGACGTCGACCCCGACGAAATTCCGCTCGACGACGAACCCACGTATCAGCTTTTCCAACGCGGCGAAACCGTCGGTATTTTCCAATACGAGTCGGGCGGTATGCAGAAGCACATGCGCGACCTCAAACCCAATAAATTTGAGGATTTGATTGCGATGAATGCCTTGTATCGTCCCGGTCCGCTGGCGTATATTCCCGATTTTATTGCCCGCAAACATGGTCGCCAAAAAGTGACCTACGACCTCCCCGCGATGGAAGAATATCTATCTGAAACTTACGGGATTACGGTCTATCAGGAGCAAGTGATGTTGCTGTCGCAAAAGCTCGCCGGCTTCTCCAAAGGTGAGGCGGACGTGCTGCGAAAAGGGATGGGTAAAAAGAAGAAAAAGGTCGTCGATGCCATGTACCCGAAGTTTGTAGAAGGCTGCGCCAAAAACGGTCATCCGAAAGAAAAAGTCGATAAAATATGGAAGGATTGGGAGGCATTTGCTTCGTATGCTTTCAACAAATCGCACTCGACCTGTTACGCCCTCGTCGCCTTCCAAACGGCGTATCTGAAGGCGAATTATCCAGCAGAATTTATGGCTTCCGTACTGACGCACAATAAGAGCGACATCTCGAAAGTGACCTTCTTCCTACGCGAATGTAAGCGCATGGGCTTGGACGTTCTCGGACCGGATGTGAACGAAAGTGGGATGAATTTTAATGTGAATAAAAAAGGACAAATTCGCTTCGGCATGTCGGCATTGAAGGGCGTGGGCGAAGGTCCGGTAGAGGCGATTATAGAAGAGCGCGAAAAAGGCGGTAACTACACCAGTATCTTCGACCTCACGCGTCGGCTCAACCTGCGTTCGGTCAATAAAAGAGCGATGGAAGGTTTGGCGTATGGCGGTGGTTTTGATTGTTTTGAGGGCATACACAGGGCGCAATATTTCACGACTTCGGAAAAATATGATAGCATTCTCGAACACGCCTTGAAGTACGGCGCAGCCCACCAATCACAGCAAGCTAACCAACAAAATTCCTTATTCGGCGGTACAGACGAGGGCATGATTCCCGAACCCAAAATGCCCACAGCGGAGGAGTGGAATTTGGTCGTAAAATTGGAAAAGGAAAAGGAAGTGACGGGCATTTATGTGTCGGGACATCCGCTGGATAATTACCGTTTTGAGATAGAAAGTTTTACAAATTGTACGCTCGAAGATGCCGAAAATAATCAGAAAAGCGGCAGAGAATTGAAACTCGCGGGTATCGTCACGAAAGCCTCGCATCGCATCAGCAAAAAAGGAACGGGTTGGGGCGATTTTGCGATTCAAGACTTCAACGGCGCACTCGAAATGCGGATGTTTAGCGGCGATTATATGAAGTTTAAAAATTTCTTTGAACCGGGCGCGATTCTCTTCCTGAAAGGCAGCTATAAAACTCGTTGGAATAATGACGATGAGTATGAGTTTAAGGTGAAGGAAGTGCAACTCCTCGAAGATGTCGCCAAAGACGGTACGCAAGGGATTACCCTGACTTTCCATATTGATGATGTCACCCCCGACTTCATCGAAAAGGTCGATACGCTCTGTACGCAACATAAAGGTAAACACCGCATCCAAATGGTGGTGGAAGACCCGGAGGAACGGGTACGCATAGCCCTACGCGCCAAAGCGCGTAAGGTGAATGCTAATGAACTTGTAGGGGCTTTGAGTGAGATGGGGGTGAAGTGTCGGTTGAATTAGTGGGTATTTTTTCGTAAATTGTGAATCAAAATGAAATAAATATGAGCGTAGAGGCTTTACAACGGCAGATTATTCACAAGATTATGAATTTAGATGTAGCGCAATTGCAGGAAATTGACGCTACATTAGAGTGCTATGCGCCGACCAATGCTGTTATTGACGCACTTCATAAGCCCATGCGCGACAAACTCGACATAGAACAACTCAAAAAAGAACAAGGATTTAAACCGATTAATAAGGTTGAATTTTTCCAAAAAATAGATGAACTCAATATCGAAGAACCCTTAGAGGACTTACTCGCTATGATTTAAACTCAAAGAACGACCACTCAATACATCTGTAAGAAACATGGGTAAAAATGACCTGTGGATTACCGCTACTGCACACGTTACCAATGCCACGCTACTCACTATGGATAAGGATTTTGAGCATTTGAAAGGTGTGTATTTGGAGTTGGAGAATGTTGGTTGAATTAGTGTGTATTTTTTCGTAAATTACAGTCTAAATGAAATAAAAATGAGTACAGACGCTTTACATATAAAAAATGACATCATGCGTATCGTAGCTGGTACGTGCATATCATGAAGCTATGGCAGATGACGAACCTGCCATTCCTTATGATGAAGCGATTAAGGGAAGACGAATGAATTGGTGGCGGAGTTGGTGAAGCTGGGGGTGAAGTGTCGGTTGAATTAGTGAACTATTATAACACCCCCTCCCAAAAAAAATCCCCTCCATCCAAACGAATGAAGGGGATTTAACCTATAAAAAAACCTTAAAACTATCCCTCCTTTTTCGGGACTATCTTCGCTTCCTCCCCAAAAAATTCTGCGAACTGGCGCATCTGATTAGCGAGTTTATCGTTTTTGGTGGCATTATAATAAGTCTCTGATAATGAGCGCAATGTATTATAAAACAAGCGGTCCATTTCGCCGATTTGCATCTCATTAGTCCACAAGTCAATTTTTAGCGTGTCCTTATGTTCCTCATCAAATAAAGACAAAAGCATTGCTTTACAGGCTTGTGGTGCTTGCTTACCGTCGTCGGCAGTCCAAGTCATTTCTGTGGGTACATTTTGCTCATTTAAGCCGACCTCTATTATTATTTTCTTTTTCATATTTGACGAGTTGATGAATTGTTGAATTGATGAATTGATGAATTGTTGAATTGTTGAATTGTTGAATTGTGGTGTTTTTGCGAAGCAAAAAAATACGATAACACGATAACACGATAACACGATAATACGATAACACGATAACACGATAACACGTCAACACGTCAACACATCAATACATCAATACATCAATACATCAGCACATTGATTCCGGTTTTACCCATTCGTCGAATTGTTCGGCGGTGAGCAATCCTGTGGCGATGGCTGCTTCTTTTAATGTAGTGCCTTCGGCGTGGGCTTTTTTAGCAATTTTAGCGGCATTGTCATAGCCGATTTTTGTATTTAATGCCGTGACGAGCATTAGGGAATTATATAGATTTTCTTTACAACGGGCTTCGTTGGCTTCTAAGCCTTTGATACAGTTGTCGTTGAAACTTCTGACAGCATCGCCGATTAATTGGGCGGACATCAGGAAGTTATAAATCATCATGGGTTTGAATACATTCAATTCAAAATGCCCGGTCATGCCGCCGATATTGATGGCGACGTCGTTGCCGACAACTTGAGCCATTGCCATGGTGAGGGCTTCGGATTGGGTCGGATTGACTTTGCCGGGCATGATGGAGGAGCCGGGTTCATTCGCCGGAATGCTCAACTCGCCAATACCCGAACGCGGACCAGATGCCAACATACGCACGTCATTTCCGATTTTCATGAGTGAACAAGCAACGGTTTTGAGTGCGCCGTGTCCTTCTACTATGGCATCGTGTGCGGCGAGGGCTTCAAATTTATTTTCTGCCGAAACGAAAGGTAAATTTGTCAGTTCGGCGATTTTTGCAGCGACATTTTCAGCGTAGCCTTCAGGTGTATTCATACCTGTACCAACTGCCGTACCACCCAATGCCAATTCAGACAAATGCGCGAGGGTGTTTTTTATCGCACGAATGCCGTGTTCGACCTGCGAGGCGTAGCCCGAAAGCTCTTGCCCAACCGTTACAGGCGTTGCATCCATGAAGTGGGTACGCCCAATTTTGACGATGTGCTTGAATTGCTCAGACTTAGCACGTAGCGTGGCATGGAGTGCTTCGAGACTTGGTATCGTGTTCTCTATCAGCATTTTATATGCAGCAATGTGCATTGCCGTAGGAAAGGTGTCGTTGGAAGATTGGGACTTATTGACGTCATCATTCGGGTGAATGGATTTTTTTTCGTCGGTCAATTTGCCGCCGGCGAGTACGTGTGCGCGATTGGCAACGACCTCATTCACGTTCATATTCGACTGTGTACCCGAACCGGTTTGCCAGACAACTAAAGGGAATTGGTCGTCGAATTTTCCTTCTGATATTTCATCACAAACCTGCGCGATTAAATCCGCCTTTTTGGCATCCAATATGCCTGCGGCTTGGTTGGTATGTGCGGCGGCTTTTTTCAATATCGCAAAGGCGCGGATGATTTCTATCGGCATGGTTTGTCCGCCGATTTTGAAATTTTTTATCGAACGCTGTGTTTGTGCTGCCCAATATTTGTCAGCAGGTACGTCGATGTAGCCGATGCTGTCTTTTTCTCTTCTTGTACTCATGTTGTTGACGAATTGACGAGTTGTTGTGTTGACGAGTTGTTGTGTTGACGCTTTTTTACGACAACTCCTCAACTCTATAATTCGACAACTCTCATTGAAGGCGCAAAGGTAGTGGGTGGAAGGCAATTTTGCAAGTAAAAGTAACATAGGCTTCCAGCCTGTACTCGCGTTTGAATAGGTAGTACGCGAGTGCAGGCTGGAAGCCTATGTTACGGTGTTATGTGAGGGCGAAATATTCGGGCGGAATGTGGTCGGTGAGCCAGACTTTGTTTTTAGATAAGTAAAACTTGAATCCAGCTTTGTGCATCTTGCCGGATTGAACGACGAGAATGGCGAGTTTGCCATGTCGTTTGCCGACTTTGGTAGCGGTTTCGATGTCGGAAGAAAGGTGGACGTGTTGGCGTTTTCCTTTGATTAATCCCTTTTCAAAAATAGCATCCAGAAATCGTGTGGCTGTACCGTGATAAAGAGTTTCGGGCGGCGTTTGTACTTCTAAATTGAGTTGAATATCAATAGAATGTCCTTGATTGGCGCGGATTTTTGTTTGGTCATCGGTGAAGGTGAAACGCTTTTTGTCGTTGTTTTCTACAACGTATTGGAGTTGGTCAAGGGTGATGGTTTTGCCGCGAGTTTCCATTTTATTTAGGAGTTCGTTGGTGTTTGCCCAGCCGTTTTCGTCGAGGTGGAGGTTGATGGTTTGGGGTTTGTGGCGGAGTACGAGGCTTAGGAATTTGCTGATTCGTTTGGTTTGTTGTTCATTCATGTGTTCGTTAATTCGTTATTCGTGTATTCGTTTTATTTTTTTGAAAACGTTTTTATTTGTGGGAAAGTTCGCTTGTCCGTAGTATGGTGCTTCCAGCCCGTGTTTCACGTTAGTACGCATACTATCGCAATACACGGGCTATAAGCGCCGTGCTACATGTACGAACGTTCGTCGCGCAAGGGATAGGAGCGGTATGAGGTGCGCTGTATGGCGTGTGAAGGCTCGCTTGTAGGGGGCTGACGTTTAGGAAGACCACTACACGCGATGCCTGAACCGACATGCAGCGTGCCGAATGTAGCGGATAGCCCGACCCGATAGGGATGCGCCCCCTTGTAATGCTTAAATAAGGGAAGAGGAAGAAAATAATCTACCCCAAATGAAGAAGTTATTTTTTTTATATGTTTGGCTAAATTTGACGCGCATAGCCGAGCTACGTAAGTGAAAGAAATTAAATAAATTGTTCCATAATGCGCCGTAATTTTTTCTTCTAAAGAATTCAAAAAATCGTTGCATAGCCATAGCTACGGA
>Ga0209185_1001022_pt1 | contig 26396 bp, 31 predicted proteins | sample SidtaG_2_FD_187425 | JGI IMG/M metagenome (GOLD analysis project Ga0209185, IMG submission 187425) | Marine algal microbial communities from Sidmouth, United Kingdom - Sidmouth_Asex2 metaG (SPAdes) (version 2) | ecosystem: Host-associated > Algae > Red algae > Unclassified | place: Sidmouth... | reverse complement strand
ACCGTATAGCCGCATTTCCGCAACGTGTGCAGAAGCCGCACGTGTAGGTTATCTGTGCTTTCAGTAGCTGCCAAGGGCTGGTTGAGAAAGTCGCTTTCTAGTGATTCTATGATATTTACTTACCTTTTATCTTTTCGATACAGTCTTGCTTTTCTGTGATGGTCAATTCGTTAAACTGGTATTCTGTGATTGTTTTGCTACGGTCGAAGTGCTTTACCCACAGTTTATAACTGGATGCAATTTCAAATGATGTAGGTTTTTTCTTACCGAACATTATATATTTTCCTTTGTGTTAGTTTGTGCGGCGCTTGCGTCACCGCTTAGTGCTGCGCTTGGTTGCGCTGGCGTCACAGCGTATACTGCGCTGGCTGTGCTAAAAGTTTAGCACGGGCTCGCTGGCAAGTCAATACGACATTTGACGTATTGTGTTGCGAATTACTGTTGATTTTGCTACCCCCACTGAAGAAAAGGTACCCCTTTTACACGTATATACTAGTATATACGTGGGTGGGGGTAGGGAGCGATAGGGCGGTAGGGGTCGCGTCGGTCGCGTCGGTCGCGGTCGCGTCGCGGTCGCGTCGGTCGCGCCTTAACCGCTCGCGTCGCGCTTTAACCAGAAGTACTCCTTGTTAGCCGCTCGCGTTCGGACCAGCCTATAATCCTTTAGCTTGTCGAAAAATTGCAATGATAGGTACAGACCGGCCCCAACCGTTGCGGCTTCGTTAATGTCGCAAGGTCTTAATATGTCAGAAAAGAAAGAATCCGCGCCCCTGTTGTCAGTATAAATTGTGGACGGTCGCAGTATTTCAGCTAATGAGCGGGCGTGTTTTTGTATGCCTGCGCGGTACAGGCTCTTGTAGTGCTGCCATGTGTCGGCTGTGGTAGCTAAAGTACAAATCGTATCGCCGTTTAAGCCCAGCATGGCACCGTGATTGAGACAAGCGGCATATAACTGTACAGCAGGCGAAGGAGCCAAAGGTACCTTTTCATACAGGTCTATCTGATACGGGTCTAATCCTGCGCTGCCCCAATCTTTAAATATCTCGCGATGAAATTCTTTGATGATACCGCCCTTGGTTTGTCGTGCTGCACTCGCTGCAATCGCTTTACCTGCCTTGCCTGCTTTACCTGCCTTGCCTGCTTTACCTGCCTTGCCTGCTTTACCTGCCTTGCCTGCTTTACCTGCCTTGCCTGCTTTACCTGCCTTGCCTGCTTTACCTGCTTTACTTGCCTTGCTCGCTTTACTCATCAGCTGCACCTTGCACGGTTTCGCCAACACATAGAATACTGAGCGCTTGTATGGCCGGCTCGATATCAGCATAGCGTAGCTTTCGGTCCAGTATACGCCGTGCTGCCAAGGGTCCTAATGATTTGTTTAGGTCGAAAAGTTCAGCCACAAATGCTTTATCAGTATCTATTCTGTGACCGCTTGGTACGATTCTGGAGCGGTTGCATAAATGCCTTAACATGGTAATGGACGTGCGCGGCGCCTGTGACCGGTCGTTGACATCAACACAAATATATGACATCAACCACAATTCAGATATTAGTTGGTGCATCCGCGGTAGATGGAATCGTTCAGCCTTTCGTTTTGCCCTTTCAAAGGCTGTACTGTAATCGTCCGAAGTTTTGCCGCGGATAAGCACATCATTTAGTAGTTCTGGAGAAGGAAACTTTTTTAGTTGCTTTCCTTCCTTTGTCCACAATGCATCGGCTGCTGCTTTTCTGTAATTTATCATGTTTTACTCCAAGTATGCGCTGTAACTTACGGTATCATTTTCTGTCTCTGTGTGCTTTAGCTCGATATCAAATCCGTATGGTTGCAGGTCCACACGATAACTAAAGACCTCTCTTAATTCTTCGCTAATCGTTATGCGAATATCTTGCGTGTCATCTGCCCAGTCACCCGCCACCATGACAGATACTTCCCCGTTACTGTATTCGTATTCAGCCTCGAATATTTCAGCGGTACCGGTTGTTAACTTCTCAAAATGAGTCTCTATGGCTTCTAGAATAACTTCTTCTAACTTCTCTGTGCCTGAATCTTTCGCATTGTCTATCATTTCTTCGGTGATAGTAATAGTATGGTTTTTGCTTGCATCTTTCATTGTGTTAGCCTTTGGTTGGCTGCCATATCGAATAGCGGCGTATTATCTTCGCTTTCCTGTAGCAGGTATAGGTCGATATTGATTGTTCCACGGTCAATCTGTAGCGGTTCCGTAAATTTTGCCGTGAGGATGGAGTCAAGAGCTATTGAGACGTATATAGTGCCATATTCGGTCCATTCTATACGGAATGTTACATCCTGTGTACACAGCCCAAAAGATAGGTTGTAGACCTTTCCCCCGGTAAGGTCTGAAAAGTACTTTTCAATAGCTGCTGTAACAACGTCACCGAAAGCGTATTCGTTACTGATTAATGCCTGTGCTATTTCTTCTGTCGATATGGTTAAGGTGTGGTCTTTCGCTATTTTTTTCATGTCTATTTTAGCCTTAGGAAGAACCGTATAGTACTTTTGTCGAACTTCTCCAAATCGAGAACTAGGTACGTATCTTTCTCTATCGCGTCGAGCGGTACGCTAAACAATTCTTCTACTTCCACATGAACACCAAGAGTAATTTCTGTTTCCTGCGTCATCTGGGCGTTGGCAGTATACATGTATATCTCTTGCTGCTTTTGACTGTAGGTGGGGCAACCGACCGAACCGCTAACAAGACCGTCGAAATATTCGTGTACTGCTGCTATTATAACTTCGCCCATTGCATCCGCTTCTACCTGCTTGAAATCTTCTATTGCTTCTTTTGCGATTTTAATATTGTGGCTACGCTTGATATTTTCCATTTGATTTTTCCTTCGCTGGTTTGCTTGTTTATGTGTCTTATCGGTCGATGTTATCGCCGTATTGACGTATTATGTTACGGTTTGCTTGTAACAATCATTACGATAGTGGCGTCACTGTCAAGTGTCTTGACTGACCGCGCGTTGCTGTAAAGGTCAAACAGCGTGATTGCCGTCTTTCCTAAGCCGTCAGAGTCTACGTCACTTACTCGATGCGCTTGATTGTCAGAGATTACAATATCATTTTCTTGTAATTCATGAACTGGTAGGTAGTCTGTATATATTCCCATGGGAAGCTTCCTTTACTATTTATGCTGTGTTGGGCTGCGCTTGGTTGCGCTTGCTGTACAAACAGTTTAGCACGGCACCGCTACACTGTCAATAGGCAATTTGACGTATTATGTTACGAACTGCTGACAACAAAGTTCGGAGTATTGAGCGGTACCTTGTCGAACTTGGGTTTAAGCCCAAATCTGATACTGCCACTTTTTCTGGACTTTTCTACGCCCATTTTTACTAGTTCCTGGCTGAACCTATGTCTAGACATCGGCTTATTTTCATTATCGACACAATAATCTCTGTAATCGTTAAACGTGTCGCTAACCGATGGGCTGTTGACGGTAAGTTCTCCGTGCGGCTGTACAGTGTACCGCTCAGAAACGAAAGCGTACGCGCTGCTGCTGCTAACCTTCGAATCCTCTATTGTGTCGGCATACTCCACAAGTTGCTCTATACGGTACGGATTATCGACAGAATCAGATATAGAAACAGCGCCGGCTAACAACCAGTTGAATATACCGGCTTTTTCGGTCAACAGCCTATCCTTTAGGCCAAAGTCGGCGGTACCATTCGTAAAATCACGGTCGAACCTATATAGTACTACGCGGCGTAGGTTTGCCGCGGCTTCTGTTGACACTGGCAGGCTATTCATAGCCCATAACGCGCTGGACAGAATTCTCAAGTTGTAGGACTTGCCGAATTTCTTTTCTGCCATTACACTCTCTCCGCTCACTATATACCGCATTGCCGACTGCCAAACCGTCCCAAAGCGTTCCGGTTGCTCTTCTGAATAGATAAGCCACGGCTGACCTATCGAGGAGACGTAGAACGGCTTATCTAGCATAGTAAAGTCTACCTTTTTGCACAATGGGCCTAGCGCGCTAGTTATAGCCCGAATCAGCGTACTTTTACCGTTGCCGCCCGCGCCGACAAGCCAGCCCATTTTCTCTATCAAATGCCCGCACGGGTGCAGCGCCTTACCTGACACAGCTTGCAAAGACTTGACAACCCGGTCAGACTCTTTGAATCCTGACCCTTGCCGCACGGCTGTAACTTCGAGTACGAACCTTTCGAAGTTTGGGCATTTTGCATTCGGGCTGTACTCAAAAGGCATGACATAATCAAACACAATGCTGTTATCTAGCTCTGTGTGTGGACGAAAAACCGGACCGGCGCCGTCAATATCTGATAAGTCCAGTACACCGTTAGGAAAGTTAATATGACTGCGGCTGTTTACGTCTACAGTAATGATGTCTTGCGCCATTGAGAGCGCGTCAAAATGATTATTCCGCTTGTTGGTCGTGTCCGAACGAAATATATTCTCCGTGCTGTTTACGAACTTCTGGTATTCTTTTTCGTCCATACTGCCCGGTCTGATGGACTCGACCTTTGCTTTGCATACTTCCCAAGCCACCTTGCAGGCATACTCAATAGCAAATATGCGGTCCACTACTCTATAGCCAGTCTTGTCACGTAATAACCACTCGCCAGTGACAGAATCTATCACAAGCGGTTTATGTGCCGCGAAGTCGCGCGCTATAACATACTGAAAGGCTATTTTTATATCTTCCATTTTCCGGAAGTCTAAGTTCTGGACCACTTCGACAAGCGGCATTATCTGTACCGTTTCAGTGCGCGCCTCTGACAAATTAGCCAAGTGAAGAGTAAGCGACTCTATATCTTTCTTTTTTTGCTCTACGTCCATAACTGTATAATATGTACTTGTGGCTTTCATAGCCGCGCGCACTGTGTCAGTACTGTAGTCTATTCTGTCCCATTTCGGGACTCTCATGTATGGCCGCGAGCCATACAGACCGGATTGAGCAAACACAGCTTTAATATGCTCTACCGTTGCATCTTCTCCAGCATAAAACACTATGTGACAACACAGTGCAAGGTCGGCTTCTGACTGCGAAGGATACAGACCGTCCCATCTACCATTCCATAACTGCCCTATTTCGGAGCCGTTGCGCGCGGTATATATCGCATCCTGAATTAGCCGTACCGTATCGTCAACCCCTTCTGCACCGGTAGGTGCTGTACCGTTTATGACATCGTTCGGTGATATACCGTAAGCGGTTGCTACGCTGTGATATTCCGCATCTGTTAGGCATTCGTACTCACTGTATAGCCTTGCTAGCTGCGCGTCACAGTTGGACGGTACGCGTCCATAACCCATACTGTCACCGGTAAGTGCTATAAATCTTTGTCGGCTGTATATCTCTATTTCAGGCCTTTTCCTTCCCTTGCGGTCATCTAGCTCACTGACCAGTATTATATGAATACCTGTGCCGCTTCTAGACCGCTCTATATATGTAGTATCAAATTCTGCGAGTATTTCTTCCGCAAATTCTGTTACTTCGCCGTGTGGGCCTATACAATCGTCTAGGTCCAGTGCTACTACTCCACTGCCTATGGCTAAGCCGGGCAATCCGCGCGGCACTTTCTTACAGGTCTCCAGCACAACATCCAAAGTGGACCACGTGCTAGGGTCTGAATGCGAGGCCGGTATATGATGGTCTGTACCGCACCGGGGAAAGCCGCCAGTATCGGACACAACCCATATGGGCCTGTTACCTAACGCGCGGTCAATGTCTTTCAATGTCTGTATCTGGTTACTATTCAATTGTACGTTTCCTTTACTTGTACCGCCCAAATAACGCGGCTGTTTTTTTTTGTTTCTGGACCTGAACTATAGCACGGTGAAGTTTTGAAGTCAAGCAATTTGACAATAAATGGGTCATTTGTCGTACTGAAAGAAGCCGCAAAACAGTACTAAACCGATGCAGATTTAGGCCAAAAACAGAAGTTATATATCATTAACTTTTATTAATTGCTGCACTTTAAGGGCTGTTTGTAGCAGTATTAACTTTTATTAATTGCTGTACTTTAGGGCCTATTTCGTATAGTACTTACCTAAAATGCACTTCTCCTTCGCTTTTCCTTTTTTTGCTCCTGAAAATTATTTCGCATAGACCTGAATTTCTATTAAGCAAAAGAAGCAGTAATAAACTGTTATAAGGATTAAGGACTAAATAGTACTTATTTTCTATTAAATAGATTAAATATATTTAGTAGTAGTAAATAAAGATAATAAAAAAACCCTATAGGGAGAATAGAGAAAGGGGTTGTTTTCTACTAAACTCCCACTTACCTAACTGTTGCTGTTGCTGAACTGTTGCCGTTGCTGTTTTTCTAACACAGTGCAGAACGGCGATTCTGGCGCGGCGGGCTATTTTATCATTGTGATAGTAAACCGGTCCAGCAACAGCAACAGCAGCAACAGCAACAGCACAAATTGTATCCACGTTGACAGTGTGTCAGCAATTCGTAACACAATACGTCAAATTGCCCATTGACAGCCATACAAGCAGATGCTATACTTTCAGCACAGCCAGCGCAGCATAAGCTGTGACGCCAGCGCAACCAAGTGCAGCATCAACAAACAAACCAGTAAAGGAACAAACACATGAGCATTAACATTTTCGAAACAATGAGTACACCTTTCGACATGCAACCTAATGACAAGCCTGCGGTAGTCCATATCACACCATTAGTAGGCGATACTGCTGTCTACTGCGACAGACTATACCTAGTGATTGCGCAAAGTACAGACCAAACCGAATGTCTAGTAAAGGGTATGTGGAATTCAGACATTAGCTTAGTAAACAGCTATCAGTTATCTGTACATGAACGTAATTACTGCCCAGAATCAAGCGAGGAGTATTTTAGCTCTGCACAGAACATACAAGATTTTCACTCTCAGTACGGTACGGATAGGCCAAAAGCTGGACCGCATACAGTAAAGTACGATGATGGCTCCATCCTGAACTTTGAAGAAGGTGAAGAAGGTCTCGCTAAACTGTCGGCATATGCTCCAAGTGGAACATTACGCGCATGGAAACGTTGGTATTATCGCTCCTAGATGCCTCACAAGCCCACCACTGATAGATTATGCCTCATTTAGTGCTAACATACCACATAACAAATAAAAGCCCGTGGCGGGCCTGTGAGACGCTCACAGGGGCATACAGTGAGTACAGACAAAAGCAATCTAGAACTTGACAATATTTTTACAGTGTGGTACAATTCAAAAGCAGCAAAAAAGCAGTCAAATATAAACCATGGGCCAAATCGGCCAAAGGAAAATAAATGCTAGACTTAAGTATCATTGCTTACGGTCCAAGAATCGCAGCAGCCGAAATTAAAGAACTGAAAGACAAGCGGGTAACAGTCATCAACTACGAAGCCGCCACAGTTAATTATGACGGCGAAGATAAAACAGAGGTTCGACTGTATTTTGAATCGGCCAACGGTACAAATGAGTTAGACCCCGAACGTTACGTTCGACTCAACAAAACACGCGCCACATCATTGACTGACGCGTTGGGTACAGAATTTGACCCTGTAGGAGTTCAGCTTACGCTAGGTATTGCACCGACTCAGAAAGGCGATACAATTACATTTTCAGATGTAGAACCGGCCAAATCTGCACCGGTTGATGTAGAGCTATAACGGATAGAGTGCGCGTACTGATTAATCAAGCGGTCAGTACGTGTGTCTCACAATATGAGAATTTAGAACACATGGGATACAAGAAAAAAGTAGATAAAAATCAATCACAAATTGTAAGGGAGTTGAATAGGTTCGGCTTTGGAGTTATAGACTTCTCGCGCGTCGGTGCGGGTGTACCGGACATATGTATTTCACATCCTGAATCCGACGCTAATCTGCTTGTTGAGATTAAGAATTTGGACGGCAAAAGCGAGGAGACAAAATTTAACATGCTGACACCTGCGCAAGTTGATTTTATCGCCTGCTGGTTTGGGGAAGTATACATCGGTACCAGTGCAGAAAACATAATGATGTACTTCTCCGATTATACCGGTATCCCTATCGAAGTAATAGCGTCATATGAAGATACAGAAAATGGATAATAACCAGATGAACAACAATTCAATGATTAACTTTATCGTTCGGTATGTTGGACCAGTACTTGATGGATTGCCGACTATGAAGAAAACAAGCCGACTAGTTGCATTGATAGTTATATTCAACGCTATAGCAGCGTTGACAAGTAATGAGATGATATCGACTGAATTTTCGATTGCAACTTTCGTATCGGTCGCCACGGCTTTTGCTGCTAAGTTTCTTGGCGTGTACATAGATGTCTACCACAACGTGGAACCTAAGCCACTAAACGCCATAAGCCCATCATACAGCAGCTTAACACGCCAGCAGCGAGCAATGCGGCGATGGATAGGCAGGTAGAAGCTATGGCGCCTAAACGGTCAGAAACTTTTAACTACCTAAAAGATTACGGTATACAGTACTCACGGCGATATGCAGCGGCAATAGCACAGATTGCATTGTGTTTGCATCTTGAATGTCGCGGAGAACCACTGATAGGTAAGCAAGCTGTTGCGTCTGTGGTAGTCAATCGTGCGAGAAAGCGCGGCATGTCCTATGTAGATGTCATGGCCGAACCTTGGCAGTTCTCATGCTTTAATGACATCGACAGTGTTAATGTTAAGCACAGCGAGATTGACACGGAATGCTGGACCGTAGCTTCACAGGTAGTATACGGATTGCTAGATGACATAACATTTGGCGCGACACACTATTGCAATCTCGCTGTGTTGGATGACAAGCCGGCATGGGCTGCGGATGAACTAATCACAGTGCGGATTGAGAATCATACTTTCTATTCCCTGTACTAGGTATGGCAAGATTTTTAGACGTAAGGGCTTGTCCTAAATGCAACAGAATCAAAACCGGTAAGGGCTATTGTACGGAATGCCAAAAGCTAGCATACCGTGTAGACATACACGACCCTGCCAAGCGCAAGCGGTACGGTAGAGCTTGGCAAAAAGCCCGAAGGCGCAAGCTACTATCCGAACCGTTTTGTCACGACTGCGGTACAGTGGCAAACGAGGTACATCATATAGTAAAGGTTGTCGATGGTGGCACGAACCGACAATCAAACTTAATGTCACTGTGCAAGCCTTGCCACAGCAGCCGCACCGGACGCGGCGAATAGAATTTTATCCCCTACATACATCATTTTTAGTATTTTTTTACTTGACACGATGGGCAGGGTATGCTAAAATCTCTACGAATTTTGCCCGGGGGACCGGAGCGGGGGCAAAACGCGTACCAACTGAAAATTTCAAACACTTTATGTCAAATATAAACCATGGGCCAAACGGCCAAAGGAACCAACCATGACAGAAACAACCGAAGAAGTAACTACAGAGCCAACCGCACCGTCAATAGAGGAATTACTATCTATCAAGGCGCGTAATCAAGGATACAACGTATCTAGCATAAGAGAACTCGAGCCGAAATATATTTCTGCGGTATTGCAGTCAACGCGCTACAGAGAAGTACATTCTAGGCTGCACGGCGACGAACTTTACTCAAAGTTTATCGGCAAGATAGTATGCGGCAACGATACAGTACGTTATTTTTCCTGTACAGACCTTGAAAGCAACTTTGGTAATGGCGATTACGAAGATTGTATGCCCGGGTATGGCGCGTTCGAAATAGAAGAAGTACAGCCGCGTTACCGCATGAAACAAGTGTTTGTATCTCTCGATACTGGCGAAGAATTATAAGGTTGTGTTTGTGAAGCCAAAGAAAGCTAGGATACCTGACGGCGATATACCAAAATTTAACAGTCGGCCAAAACCAGCAGGCTTACGTAAGGCGCTAGGTGATAAAGAGGCAAAACCATTAGATTTCTTGTCCGAAGAGGGCAAGACCCCGCCAGATTACTTTGATGAAGTTGCTCTTGCAGAATGGAATAGAATTTTGCCTATACTTGTCCAGTTAGACTTATATACTGACCTAGACAAGGCAGCACTAGAAGTATATTGTTCCGCTTACAGTCGGTACAGAACGGCATATACAGACACAATAGAAAGTGGTCAGATGGGCGCCCAGAATGCCGATGGTAGAAAATTCAAAAATCCGTCTGTACAGATTGCGCAGGATTCAGCGAGGGAGTTGTCAATGATATGTAATCTATTCGGTATGTCACCATCGAGCCGACAACGCATGGGCCTATCTGGAGAAGATGCGGAAAAATTGAGCGGTTCCGCGCTGTGGGCAAGTGGAAAGTTTGAAGATTGACAGCCAAGTACACGTACCAACAGTACGCGCAAGACGTCATAGACGGCAAAATCAGCACATGTGAAAATGTAAGATTAGCTTGTCGGCGTTTTGTGCAGCTACAGCAAAAAAAAGAATACGATTTTGTAGAATCTGCGGCTAACCATGCCGTGGATTTTTTGCATTTATGTAAACATCATAAAGGCGAATTATCCGGACAGACACTTAAATTAGAACCGTGGCAACAATTTTTAGTAGCATCTATTTTTGGATTTTATTATGCGGGTACCAAAAAGCGTTTGGTCAAAACTGCTTATGTAGAGGTACCGCGCAAGAATGGCAAGACGATGCTAGCGTCAGCTATAGCACTTTATATGCTAGTTGCGGATGGTGAATCTGGCGCCGAAGTGTACAGTGCAGCTACAAAAAGAGACCAAGCCAAAATATGCTTTGAAAATGCCGTCCAGATGGTCAAGAAATCGCCTGAACTGTCGGAGCATGTGACCGTGCGGCGCAACTTAATCACTGTGGAAGAGACCGCATCGTCATTTGTACCGTTGGGACGTGACGCTGACGGTATGGACGGCCTGAATATACATTGCGCTATTGTGGACGAACTCCACGCTCATAGAACACGGGACACGTGGGATGTGCTGAATACCGGCACCGGCTCACGCGTCAATCCGCTTGTAATGGCAATCACGACAGCAGGCTACAATCGTCACAGCGTATGCTATGCAATGCATGACTATACGGAACGCATTAACTCAGGATTAACTGATGATGATTCTTTCTTTGGCATTATTTACAGCATTGACAGTGACGATAACCCACACGACGTAGAAAGTTGGAAAAAAGCTAATCCGAATTACGGAATATCTGCGCTGCACAGTAAGTTGTCTACAGCTAGCAAGCAAGCAGAAAATATGCCGTCATCGTATAATTCGTTCGTGCGATTACACCTCAATGTATGGACCGAATCGGAGACGCGCTTTATTGAATCTTCGGTATGGTCGGCATGTGACATTGAACCTATTAATGAGCGTGATTTTTACGGTAAAAAGTGTTGGGCTGGCTTAGACCTCTCTAGCACGCGAGACATTACCGCTTTTGTTCTTGTGTTCAAAAATAATGACGGTACATTTTCAGTTTTGCCGCGGTTCTGGTTGCCTGCGGATTCCGTCGCCGAAAGGGTAAGGTCTGATAAGGTACCGTACGATGTATGGATACGCGACGGATTAATTGAGTCCAGCGAAGGAAACGTACTGGATTACGATTTTGTGCTGGACAGAATCGTTAAAGACTCAGAGCTATTCGATATACAAAACATAGCATACGACCGTTGGGGCGCGGCGCGTATGCGCTTGGATATGCAAGACAACGGTTTGCCTATTGTTGAGTTTGGGCAGGGCTTCGCTTCTATGTCGCCACCAACAAAAGAGCTTGAGCGGCTTACACTTGGCAAGAAGTTAAATCACGGCGGCAATGCTGTACTAAACTGGATGATTGCCAACACAGTAATTAGAATGGACCCGTCCGGCAACAAGAAACCGGATAAAGAACGCTCTATTGAAAAGATTGACGGAATAGTCGCGCTGATTATGGCACTAGCTATGGCCGACACAGCCGAAACTAAAAATGAAAGCATATACGAATCACGCGGTATACGTATAATATGACAAACCAGAAACCGACCGAAAGACGATCAGACGCTGCACTTTCAGCACTGCGCGCGGGCCTAACCAGTGGCACTAACCCCATGCAAATTTCAGCGGTCCACGCGTGCGTGACTGCGATATCTGAAACCGTCGCGAGCCTGCCATTATTCCTGTATGAGCGAACCGGAGAATCACGCGTAAAGGCGCGCGACAATCCATTGTATTCTGTGTTAGCAAGCAGGCCAAATGCCGATCAGACGCGGTTTGAGTTTATCGAGTCTATAGTTGTGTCTGTACTGCTGCGCGGTAACAGCTATTCATTTATCGAATCGAACCGAAACGGCGAAATACTTTCACTTACTCCGATGTCAGCGGATAAAGTAGAGGTGAAGCGTAAGGGTAAGGAAAAAATCTACCTTTACAAGCCAGATAACGGTACAGACCCGATTGTGTATAGAGACTGGCAAGTGCTGCACGTTCGGACAAAAGGCGATGGATTGACCGGGCGGTCGATTGTGGACCTTGCCCGAACCACAATAGATTATGCTGCGGATGCTGAAAAAGCAGATACAGCGTTTTACAAAAACGGCGCGAGCCCCTCACTGGTACTAAAACATCCCACGCTGCTAACGGATGACGCCTACAACCGTCTAATCAACAGTTGGGAGTCGCGGCATAGCGGCGTAGACAATGCCGGAAAGGTTGCTTTACTAGAAGAAGGTGTCGAAATTGACACTATATCTGTTAGCAAGCGTGACAGCGAATTTATAGCAACGCGCGAGTTTCAAGTAACAGACATAGCGCGCTGGTTCAGGGTGCCGCCGCATATCATAGCGGACCTAAGCCGATCCACTTTTTCAAATGTAGAGCAACAGTCAATAGACTTTGTTATGCACACCATACGGCCTTGGCTATCACGCATTGAGCAGTCTATGATGCGCGATTTGTTACCGGGCAATCGAGACGGTACATACCATATAGAGTTCGGATTAGATGGACTGTTGCGTGGCGACACAGAATCTAGGCAGTCATTTTATGCAAGCGGCATTACAAACGGGTGGTTAAGCCCGAATGACGTTCGGGCTAAAGAGAATTTACCGTCCATAGAAAATGGCGACGTGTACCTAGTACCGCTAAATCTGCACAGTATCGAAAATCTCGTCGGTTACAGTCCAGTGGAGACCAAAAAGCCGACTGCACCGGACAGTACAGACGCGCGCGACACAAAGCCTGCCAAGGAATACCGCAGCACTGACAAACACGCTGCACAGGTCAGAGCGAGCGCCGACAAGCTAATCGCCGCGCTGTCGCCGGCCTTTACGCGTGCAGTAAATATAGAATCTAACGATATAACAGGCAAGATAAAATCCTTATCCAAATCTGGAGAACTGGACTTTGAGAGTTTCAGCGAGTGGCTCAATCTATATTTTACAGAGACCGCACCGGGCAATCTGGTGAGGCAGATTGAGAGCATTTTAGAGTTATCTGTACCGCTAACAGTACAGAAGGGCATTGACATAGCCGAATCTGAAATCCTCACAGAGTCCACAGCACGCGCGGATGCTTTTGTGATAGCGTACATGGCCTCGCTAGCGACCGCTTGGTCCGATTCAGCTATAGAATTACTATCCGAACCAGCAGTGGACGAGGAGAAAACGGTCGATGCTGTACTGCTAGAGACCGTACAAGAGCGTAAGGAGACCTTGCCGCCCACGGCAGCCCAACGCCACGGTCGCAGAGTAACAAATGCTGCGCTAACAATAGGGTATTCCATTGCGGGCGTTGAGTATTTGTACTGGCGTGCGCGTGGCGATAGCTGCGAGTTTTGCCAGAAAATGAACGGCAAAAGGGCTAAAATAGGCGAAGCGTTCTTAAACAAAGGTTCAAAGGTTGAATCTGGAGAAAATGAGCTAAAAATCAGCCATAATATCAGTCACGGTCCACTACATGATGGTTGTGACTGTATCGTGACGCCATAAGGAAAAAATGAGAAACTACGAGATAAGAAACGTCCCCACAAAGGTAGAGTTGTCCAGTTCTGGCAATGGGTATACCGCTCGCGGTACCGCCATAGAGTACAACAGCGTGTCAGGAGATGAACGCTTTACCGAAGAGATAAGAGAAGGCGCGGTCAATTTTGCGGAAAATCTATACATGTTTTGGCAGCATGATAGCAAAAATGTACTAGGCTCTACGCGATCCGGTACATTAAAGGCAGTAAAAACCAGTACAGGCATAGATTTTGATTGCGAACTACCAGAGACAGCTACGCGCGAGACCGAAGCCATACGGCGCGGTGACGTTACAGGAATGTCTTTCGGATTCGACGTTACATCCGACACATGGGAAAATCGGTCAGGCAAGCCACACCGGACAATCAACACCATGACACTGTATGAGATATCGCCTGTAAGTTTCCCTTTCTACGATTCCGGCGCAATCCGTTCAAGCGGCCAAGAGGTGGAGATACCGACAGAGCTACTTAGTCCAGAACCGACCGAACCGACCGAACCGACCGAACCGACCGAACCGGACAATGAACGGTCAGCCGCTCTACAACGGGCGCGCAACATCGTCAGTCTGGAGAAGCTCAAACTAAATAGTTAACAACCGCGAGCGCGGTATCATATATAGATTGTGATAGAAAGGCAGCAACAGGTATCAAGCGGTACCTAGAACTGTTACGCTCACACAATCCAAAAACAACAGGAACAAAAAATGAGTTTTAATATTTTAGAACTGCGCCAACGTGTGACAGATAACACCGCGGCTATGGATAAAATGCTAGAGAAGGAAACGGAATTCTCACAAGCAGATTTTGACAAGTTGCTTGCCGAAACTGGCGAACTGCGCACGAAAATTGACAACTACGAAGCTGTAAATGGATTCCGCAACGATGCACCTACAGATGATAGCGGTAGCATCGGCATGGAAGACAAAGAGCTACGCGATTACAGTCTATCTTCTGCTATTCTTGCAGCAGCTTCTAATGACTGGTCAGCCGCTGGGCTTGAGCAACGCGCGAGTCGTGCAGTAGAGGAAAAAACAGGTAAGCGGGCGCAAGGTTTCTTCGTACCGTCCGACGTTATGGAGTATCGCGACGTTGACACGACCACTTCCCCGGTGATTGAAAGTAATCACCTAACAAAGAGCTTGATTGACATCTTGCGCAGTAACCTAGTTCTTCAAAGTGTAGGTACTACCGTGCTATCTGGTCTATCTGGTACTATTCCTATTCCACGCATTAGCTCGAGCGCAACAGCGCAATGGGTGGGCGAAGGGTCAGCACCAACAAAGAGCAACCTAGTTCTGGACCAAGTACAGCTTACGCCACATACAGTAGCAGCTACGACTGTATTTAGCCGTCGCTTTGTTGCTCAAACATCCTTTGATGTGGAGCGCATGGTACGAAGTGACCTAGCGGCTATTATTGCGCGAGCGCTGGATAAGGCAGGTCTAGCAGGTGACAGCGCTGTCGATGCTAACCAACCGGACGGCGTACTTGGCAATGCTGCAAACACAGCGTCCGGAGCATGGGACTTTGACGCCGCGGTCGCACTGGAGACCTTAATTGCATCCGACAACGCGGATGTGGCAAACATGAGCTACATAATGAGTCCAGCAAACCGCGGAAGTTTGAAAACAATCGCGGCTATCGGTACAGATGGACCTGCGGCTTACATGTCGCAGATGGACAAGCCGCTAAATGGCTATAGTGTGGCTGTAACTACACAACTGCCAGATGACAAAATCATTTTTGGAAACTGGTCAAGCCTAATCATGGGGCTGTGGAGCGGCTTGGATATTATTGTCAATCCGTATACATTTGCTTCTAGTGGCGGGATTGAGGTCAACGCATTACAGGATGCTGATTTTGCCATTAAACATGATGAGTCTTTCGCAGTTCACACAGTAGCGTAAACACCGGGCCGACACAGTATGGTACTGTGTCGGCCTACCTTACTATGAAAATACCAAGAGCTAACACAAAAAGGTTACTGTCCGCTCCAGCCGCGCCCGCGAGCGTGGACTTGTCCGGTTACTTCGACCTAACAGCTAATAACACGGCAACGGGTCTAAATGAGTTTACGCAAGCTCTAGCAACGTCCGACATAGACACGAACGGCGACATCGAAGCAACCGGTGCAATCCGCGGTGACAAGATAAGCGGCTATACAGAGGCATACACCAGAAACTGGACAAATGTAGAGCATTTTAGGACTTCCTTTTCTGGTACTCCAGCAGGCTGGACAGCGCGCGACACGGGCGGGTCGGCAAGTAACCGCGGTACAAATTGGCGACTACTTACCACAGCAGGCAATAACAGCCTCTCGTATGATAGACCGGCTAATACTGGTATACCGACCGCGCCTAACTATAACTTTGCATACACTATACGAGACGGCGCATACGGTGCTGATTTGAATCACAGGTTTGTATGGAGTGCATCCGTAGCAGGCGCGCCGTCAACGCTTGATAACGTATGCTTGTGTATGCAATGGAACGCGTCCGGTCAATTCTGGCAGGTACGCGGCGAACAAAACGTGGCCGGTACGCTGACAGTTGGGGCATGGAAACAACTAGATAATTTCATGCCGGACAAGTACTACGGTCGAATTGTGGTTGCGGCTTCTGGAGTGTACCGCGTTTACTTCGGGTACAGTGCTAGCAGTGAGTCACAGTTTATGCTTTTGAGCGTCAACAACGGTATATCTACGATTCTTGACAGCCCGAATAATGGCCGGTGGGGTATAACACAGGACCGTGGAGCGGGTATTTTTTGCTACACTTATATAGATGCCGTGGGGACGACAAATGAGGTATAGTCACAAGATAGACAAACTAACAGTAGCTGAAAAATCTATGTCAACGGAGCAAGTGAAAACTTTCTTGCGCGTTGATTATACAGATACAGATGACGAAATAGACCTTATATACAGCGCGGCGGCTGATTTTATCGGCAACTTAACAAATACTCTTATAGATAAGGGTACGTACCGTCTATCTACAACGGTACGCGGTGATAAGTTGCTTACCATGGCCGATCCGATTGAGTCTATACAGTCTGTAATCACACGCGCTCATACGTTCGGATCGTCCACTGTAACAGTGCAGCCTACCGATTACGAGATTAGGCCGGACATCTTACAGTTTCGCAACTGGCAAGACGCGCGCGTGACTGTCGAACTGACCGGGGGCTATGGCTTGGATGCACGCGCGGAGCTAAAACAGGCTGTACTGCTGGTCTGTACCCACCTGTATCAGAACCGTAGCGCGGTCGATACCGGTGTAACAGCACTGCCCTATGCCTTAAAGATGGGCGTTCAGCAGCTAGTTACAAACACAAAGAGGTAGGAACAAACCTTGAAAGTATCAGAACTCAATGAGCGTATCGTAATTCAATCGCAGACAGATACCGTAACGCCAAGCGGGGAGCGCACCAAAGTATGGGGTACAGAATCGGCTATTTGGGCGCGTGTGCGTGAACAATCAGAGACTGAATCGGTTTCCGGTGGGACGGGAAACGAACTGGTACAGTCTATAACAGAATTTACAATACGCGCTCGACGCGACATAAGCACAGCTAATAGAGTACTGTACCGTGGACGTGCTTATGATGTGATAGAATTCCTGCAACTGCACGGTAGCCGCGAGTGGTCCAAAATCAAGGCTGTAAAGCGAGACAAGCAAAGTGAGTAAAGCGAGCAAGCAAAGTGAGTAAAGCGAGCAAGCAAAGTGAGTAAAGCGAGTAAAGCGAGTCTAGAATGGTTCGGAGCGGACATACAGAAAGCACTAAAAGCACACGCTCCAGCGGCTATATATTCAGCACTGGAGCATATAGAAGATGCTGCGAAAGCTAACGCACCGGTTGATACTGGAGAATTAAAGAGTAGTTCATTCCGTAACAGTCGCGGTCATTCCAACTATCGCCGCTCGAGCGCTGGACTGCGCGAGCCCAAACCGGACAAGATGTCCGGCTATGTTGGGTTTAGTGCTGGATATGCGCGGCTTGTAGAGTACGGTACGGTAAAGGTCAATTCTAAACCTTTCTTTCGCCGTGCTGTTGACGGCAAAAAGCACTCTGTACTAAAAAGTTTTGCAGCTAAATTCAGGGAGTTGGCCGATGAATGAAAATGTCAGCAACGCCATATACAGTCAGCTAAGTGCAGCGCCTATTGTGCTATCGGACACACTACCAGTATATCCAAATTTCGCACCACAAGCCGTTCAAGAGTTCATAGTATATCAGGTCATTAGCATTAACCAGATGCCGACAACCGAACGAATGAGCGAAGTTAGAGTGCAGGTAAGCGTCACGTCTGTACTGTACAATCGTGTGACAGAGATTGTAGATTCGCTGAAACGGCATCTAAGAAAAAGCAGTCTATCTGGCAAACAGACTGGCGTAGTGCTGCGCTATAGCAGTACAGAAAATGAGGCTTACGAATACGAAAATAGCAGCGAGTTATCACGCGGCTACTTCGACATTAACTATATCGCCAGTTTATAAACTGGTACTGGAGAAACAGAAACAATGGCAACAATTATAGAAGCCGATCTTGGTGTATCAAATGCACGGTTGTGGCTCAATCCAGCGCGTGAAAGCGGTCTACCTGCGCCTTCCGTGGTCAATGCTGGTGACGATTTCCCGTCAGGGTGGGTATACGTAGGGGCAAGTGAGGGAAATGTTAGCTTTACCTATTCAGAGACCTATACAGATGTCAAAATCTCAGAAGCAAAAGGTAAGGTTCGGCGATTTGTCAGCGGTTGGGAAGGTACCGTGAAAGCTAATATTATCAGTACTGGTCCGGCTGCGGTCGCCTTGCTCATGGGTGATTCGGATACTTCTAATGTGTCCGGTACTTCGACAGGGACAGAGGTAAAAATAGGCGAAGAAAATCTGAAAAAAGAGTACTCTTTAGCCGTCGATACGTACCGTATCGGCTCTGACGGAGAACCTACACCGATACGCTGGTTGTTCCCGCTTGTGACCGTAACATTGAGCGGCGATGTGGAGTACGGTTTGGAGACTGTAACGTCATTGCCTGTAACTTTCGATTGCATGGAAGTAATTAATCCAGGTGCAGGCATTCCAAAACGATTTATGTACCAACACATTACCGATACGGGCGGTGGCGTATAATGGCAGGTCTACAAGTAGAAATTGCAGGTAAATCATATGCCCTTACGGAGCCTAATCTAAAACAGTCTCGCGCGTGGCGTGCGGCTGTTGCTGCGCAAGTAGGGGACTTATCAGTAATAGGCCGCGTACTATCACAAGAAATCAATGACGGCTTGGACCTTGCCGACATTGCTAGTACTTTGTCAGTCGATGGTGATATTGAGCGGCTTGTAAGCACAGCGTTCAACAGCCCAGATGTTGTGTTAGACATTGTATGCTCATTCAATCCAGCACTAGAAAATGATAAGGCTGCGCTGGCTGACAATGCAAAAATGAGCGAGTTACTATCTGCGCTAGTCTCACAGGTGAGCCTAGTTTATCCTTTTGGGGTGGCGGTAAATCAAGTGATAAAGATGTCGAATGGTTAGACAATCCAGTTGATATAGACGAACTAGTACTGTCACAGTACGGTACTAGTTCGCTTGATTTGCCGTATACCGATAAGGTGTTACTAGCGCGCTCTTACGTGTCAAGGCAGAAATTTCTAGCACGTGCTTATGCTGTGGCTCACTTCAACGCGCGGGCCGAAGCTAGCGGGTACAAACCGCGCAAGTTAAGTACAGACCAACTAATGAGTAAGGCTGGATAATGAGACTCGCAAACCTAATATTAAAGGCTGTGGTCGATGACAAAGACGTCGCGCCCGGTCTAGCAAAATCCAAAGGTAAGATTACAGACTTCGCCACCACAGCCAACGCTAAACTGTCCAGCGTAGGCGCCGGTATGCTCAAGGCGGGCGCGGCCGGTGCTGTTGCTGCCTTGGGTGCTGTTGTTGTGTCGGCTGGTAAGGTCTCGCTACAGACTGACAAGTTAGAAAAGCGATTCGGCGACAGCCTATCCGCTATGGATGAAGACGCTGACAGTTTAGCCATGACGGTGCGGTCTATCTGGTCTGATAATTTTTTCAACTCAGTAGAAGAAGCCGGCGCGGCCTTTGAGAAAGTCGCGTTACAGTCAGCGAAGATAGGCGCGGATGCTGCTATGGTCGAGAAGATAACGCGCGGGTCTAAAACTATTGCCGACGCGTTTGATAAGGACTTCTCGAAAGTATCGGAAAGTATTGTTTCCCTGATGGATGATGCGGGCTATAGTGCAGATGAGGCATTTGATACTGTGGCAGAAGGGCTTAAGCGCGGTCTAGGTGCAGGTGATGACTTTTTAGATACGATAGCAGAGTACGCTCCAGTATTTGGTCAGGCTGAAATCGGCGCAAAACAGCTAGTAACATTTTTGGAATCTGGCATGGCCGGTGGCGTGTTGGGTACCGACAAGATAGCCGACAGCCTTAAAGAGTTCTCCAACACAGTGCAAACCATTCAGTCCGGGGATGGTATGGACAAAAAGCGTGACGTACTTGCAGAATTATTTGGCGGCATAACGAACTCTAAACTTGAGAAGCAAATACGAAAGCAGACTTCGCAAGTCCAGCAGTTGGCCGACAAAATCAAATCGGTCAAAGAGGAACAATCACGGCTAAGTGCAGATACCAGTGAAATAGACTTAAGCAAGGCAGCTGCTAAGTTGTCGGTCATGGAAGATAAACTACAGGGCTACACAAGCAAGTTGGCCGACAGCCGCGCAGAACTGGCAGAATGGCAGCAGCAGCATAGCGGTACAGGCTCCGCTATGACAACAGACGGATTCTTAGATGGTCTGTCTACTGGCGCGCTAACATTGACCGAAGCGTTCGAAATGGCGTATAACGAACTCTCAAAAGTAGATTCTGAAACGGATAAATTTAGAATAGGTATGGAGTTGTTCGGTACACAGTACGAAGATTTGGCAAAAGTTGCGCAAGAGTTGAATCTAGCGCCAGATGCGGCGATGCAAGCAGAATTTGACGATTCTTTCGAATCAATGGGCAACACCTACAAAGACATAGGTACGCTAGTAGAAGGAACCTATAGAAAAATCGTCACAGCCGCTACACCGATGACTGACAATCTGCTTAAGCAAGCTAACGAACTTTGGCCGTCTGTAGAAGCTGCGGTATTGTCTGTAATACCGCACGTAGAAGAGTTCTCCACAAAAGTATTGCCAAAACTTGTAGAATGGTTAACAGCACTAATAGACTGGCTAACTGATACAGAGAATAGCACGATGAAATGGGGAATTGCCATTACTGCGCTGGTTGTACTGCTTGCTCCGCTTATAGCTGCGCTGGTTACTGTTGTATCCACTGTGGGTTCAGTTGTAGTCTCTATCGGTGGCTTTATTGCCGGTTTATCCGCTACTGGCGCGGCTGTTGTTGCTGTGATAGCATACATTACATCCCTGATTGCGGCATGGTGGCTGGCACGTGACGATATCAGACAAGCGGCTGACGAAATACTAGAAAGCATTACAAGCCGCATAGAGTCTATCATTACCGCACTCTCTCGCAGCATTGAGTTTTTCGGTAAAATCGGTTCGGCCATAGGTAATGCGCTACGCCGCGGCATTGAGAGTACGTTAGACGGCATTAGCGAGTGGATTACAGATAGAGTTACTAATCCGCTAAACGGCGCACTGGACAGAATAAAATCTGTGACAGATAGGTTAAAGAATCCGTTTGGCGGCTTGGGCGGTGGCTTACAGCCTGCACCGGCGACCGGTACCGGCTTTAACTCTAGCGGTGGCAGCAACCGAACATCTAACACAATAGTCAACCAGAATTTCTATGGGCAAACACAGCCGCAAGAGAACAAGCGAGCTACGGAGCGCGCGCTCAGTACTGCTATGCGAAGGGGTTAGAACATGTACCAGATAACAGAGTTTAGGACTGCGGCGGTACGCGGTACAGAGATATCATATAGCATACCTGTAAGTTACCCAAACACGGTATTTAGCAACCCCGCACAACGTCGCGGCTTATACGACGTATCGACACAAACGATTAAGTCTGTACCATTCCCGCCACCGACCGGCCCAAAGACGGTTACGATGTCCGGCCTGCTAACCGACACAGGATACAATGATGATTTTATCGGCAAGGACCCGCACTCACTATCCGGTGTAGCTCATGACGGTACAGCAGCTATTTTCCTTGCTGACTATCTGCGCGGTCTTGTCGGTACAGAGATTGAGTTAAAGCGGAAACTGTATGCTACAGGATTTGAGCCGGACCAAATAGCCAACGCTGTGCTGCTGCGCTTTGACGTGACAAGTACCGAAAGACCGGACATGAGCGGTGTGCAATTCGATGCCGAATTTATCCTGACATCGACCAACTGGTCAGATGATAGCACGCGTACAAGGGTCCAGAACGATGCAATAAGCGAAGGAAACTTCACCATACCGCGCTATGGCCGCGCTCCCTGCTATGCACCGCGCGTGCTGGTAAGTCCACAACCAGCCGGTCAAGATGGGTTCCGCATGACGGGAGAAGGGATTGACCTTATATACCGTGACGTCGGTGGCTTTACTCAATCCGTTATACTGGACTGCGAGAATAGAACCGCGGCAACCACTAGCAAGCACGACCGCACCTTTAACGTCGAGTTACAGCCTGCACATCAGGAAATAACATGGTGTACACTGCGCAAGCCGATTAATACCTTTCGGTTCTACCGCTTATCTGGCACTGGAGAAATCGACGTAACATTTTATCATGAGGGCCGGTACGAATAATGGCACTGTATATCGACCACAATCTAACGGATTCAGCCATTGCACCGGCTAACAGTGACTACATTGTAAAATCTGCCTCATTCAGTAAAGCGCGTAATCAGGTCGGCGCATTTTCTCTTGTGATGGATGCGGCGACGGTAACGATGAGGACTGAACCTTTACAGCGTAGAATTGCATTCCGTCTAGGCATAGGCAAGGCGCATGACACATTTTATGGCATAATCACAACTATAGAGTACAGTCATGATACAAATGAGTTAACCTTATCTGGCGTAGAGGAGACTATACAGCTATCACGGTACAATACAGGCCCACCAGAAGCCGGGGATGGTGTTTTTATTAGTGCAGATGCTGCCATGTCCGAAGCCGTCAGCAACCTAGAGCTTAATCCGTTACTGTACAGTCTAGAAGGAACGTTCACAGGTGAAATACTGCTAGACTATAACCGCAGTACTGTAATGGAATTTATTACAGATATAGCACGCTATTACGGAGCCTACTGGTACCAGCGCGGCGACCGGGCCGTTGGGGTAAGAAATCAGGATACAAACAGTCAGTTAAAGATAGCGGTATCACCCAACAGCAAGAGCGGTTATGACACGCCCACAGCCTATGCCGAAACGGTAGACACGGAGCAGTACATTAACCGTATCTATCCTACGGCTGACAGTGGAGCAATTACGTTAAGCATGGCAGACAAGACTTTACCCGCTGGTTTCGGTTATGGACCATCTGGATCGGAGTTGCGCTACATAGAAGTGATAGACCCGTCCAGAACGTACATATCTAGCGAACATGTAGACTATACTAGTATATACAACAAGTTAAAAACAGAAGAGATACCGACTGACGAAACCGAAACAGAGAAAGCAGCGCGAGAAGCCGCCGAAGCCGCCGCCGACACGACAGCCGCTAATCGTATGGTAGACTTCGCCATTAAGGATTTGAAGCGCCGGTCCGAAACGGTACGCTCTATATCGTTTGTGTTGGCAGATGCAGCACATCCGTTTGGCTTAGGTGATATCATTACCATCTATACGCCGCGCACCATCTACCACAGCGGAAAAAATATAAAAATGTATGTTGAGTCTTTGAAATGGGAGTTCAGCGAAGCAAAAGAAACAGTTTCAGTCACCACCACGGAGCGGATTAATGACGAACTACCGTCATTTGACCGTGAGATTGTAACCATGATGCGAGACTCCAAAAGGCTAATCTAAAAAGGACAGACGATGAAAGGTAGCGATACGAAAGAAAACGATACAAAACAGACAAAGAAAGCCATTATCTGGCGCGGTACAGACGAAAGCAGAAAGACAGTTGCAGAAACAGCCGCCGCGCTGGGCTATAGCACGTTCAGCCCTAGTGTTAGCCGCGGACAGGCACTGATTGACAGTGACAGCCTACCTAACGGTACGGTCCTAGACCTAGGTACAGACGCATTTATTAACGGCGACGGTACGGTCAACCTAGACAAGGTTAGGACCGCGCTAGGGCTGGACAAGCCGACCGAAGATTATGTACCGCAAGACGAGATAGTACCGAAACGGAAAAAGAAAGTGACAGAAAAAGCCGCAAAATAGGCAGTTGGTCTAATTTTTAGAAGTACATCCTATCAGACGGGCTATGAGAGGCAAGATAAGCATATAGTACCAAAGTGATACTATTGCATGGGCCGGTGCGCTATCGTGGCGTGTCGGCCTTTCTGTTAGGTCAAATTCTGGAAAACAAGACAAAATGAGGCAAAATGAGCATTAAAAGTACGGTACAGTCAATAGTACAGGATGATACGCGCTATTTATCCTGCTTGTGTGGGACTGACCAAAAAGTGGAGGAATCAGTACAGACACGCGCGGCGCATAGAGGCGTAGGTCTTACAGCCAACCTATGGAAAAGAGGTCAAACCTTAAATTTTCGTTTTTGGGGCGGTTTGCCTGTATATCATAGATATGTGATAGAAGCCAGCGACGCTATAGGCCATGGCTTAAATGTTGTATGGTCTGTAAGTGAGGATGTCGGTCTAGCACATGAAGAAAATGAGGAGAAGTACAAAGATAGTGCTGATGCTTTGTTCCCGCCTGAAATTAGATGTACTTTCAGGGACGGCGGTAGCTGGTCTTTTCTAGGGAATGATGTGCTAAAGCTGCCATGGCACCGCAACACAATGAACTTCGGGTGGTTGGACTGGGCGCATGAAAACGAACGGTACGACGAGATACACCGCGTCGTAACGCATGAGCTACTGCACATGCTTGGTATGTTGCATGAGCAAGACCATCCGGACTGCCCGGTAATAATCAATCAAGCAGGCTATGACCATTTTGCGCAGTACGGCATAGATAAAGACGGTGTGTACCGCATGTTTATGCGCAGGCCCGAACGAAAGGACGCCACTACAACGCCCTATGACGACGAATCAATCATGGGGTATTACCTAGACAAGAAATTTGACGCGAGCGGAAACGGTATACCATTTAATGGCAAGATGTCCCAAGGGGATAGAATGTGGGTGCAGTTGAACTACGGTAATGGTACAGTTAAGTTGCCGACCGAACCAGAACCAGAACCGAAAGAACCAGAACCGAAAGAACCTAAACCCAAACCAGAACCAGAACCAAAAGAGACAGAAGAGAAAAAAACGTACATCCCTATAGCTTACAGGTAGGTGATAACATGATGATTAAATCTGTGTTATTTGCCCTTGCTGGGCTTGGCTATGTCAGAAAGAAAGGGGCGCGCTCTGTGCTGATTATCTGCACTAGTACAGAGTACGACTCTCAAGTCTCAGAGATTGACAGTATATCGCGGCACCACAATACAAGCGTGATTAGAAATGGCATGGTGACAGCCCAGCGCGTGAGAGACCTAATCGACGTGGGCAGATTTGATATTGTTCACGTTGCGGGTGTGTTTGACCTTATATCCTGTGTCTTCCCACTGGAAAATGGGCAGAACCTAACGGTCGGCGACTTGGCCGGTATAGGTTCGAACGTCGGCATGATGTACCTGAACGGATGCGGTACAAAACTGATAGCCCAAGAACTAGCAGAAAAAGCTAATGTTAATGTCGTGTCCAACGGTTCCGAAGTTCTGATAGAAGAGCATGAAGCTAACGGTCACGCTGCTATATTCTATTATCACCTATCGCGCGGCCTTACCTATGGCACAGCCTACACAAAAGCGAAGGAAAATTATTCTAAGCTGTGTTGGGACCGGGCCGGTGGTCCAGATACGCGCGTAGTCAGTCTGACACAAACAACAAATCGGCAGATTGTAATTATGGCGTGCTGCTTGCTGGTGGTCGTAATGCAAATTTTAACACTGGTTTACAGTGTTTTATGGTAAAAAAATAGGGAGCAGTCACCTTGCCGTGACTGCTCCCTTCCCTTAGTATAGTGTAGTATATCTTGGCTTACCCTGTGCTATCCAGAATACGACCAGTCATCTTTTTTGCTGCGTTTCATTAATAGCTCCCTACTGATTTTTTAGCGGTCATTAGAACAATTTCATTTGGTCATCGTGTATCTTCTTTCTGTTAGATTTGCGCTTTTTATCACCGCCTTTAATTTTCTTTCCTGATTTGTCAGTCACAGCATCAATACCTTCTAACGCTGCGCTGCTGCTACTGCTTAAGTCTATCACATGCTTAGACTTAATGTCAAGTTCAAGCATGGCGCATACCGTTTCGTATTCCTCGGCGGTCAACTTGATAGGCT
>Ga0209185_1001017_pt1 | contig 26486 bp, 24 predicted proteins | sample SidtaG_2_FD_187425 | JGI IMG/M metagenome (GOLD analysis project Ga0209185, IMG submission 187425) | Marine algal microbial communities from Sidmouth, United Kingdom - Sidmouth_Asex2 metaG (SPAdes) (version 2) | ecosystem: Host-associated > Algae > Red algae > Unclassified | place: Sidmouth... | reverse complement strand
ACCCATTTTCCGATAGTTGAATAACCAACGCCCATTGCTTTAGCTGCTTCTTCATGGGTGTAACTATTATCAACAACAAGTTGTGCGGTTTCTAATCTAAATTCAGGGCTGAAATTGGGTTTCTTGGGTTTTGTCATTGTGTCACCTAATTGTTTATGAGGTGTATATTAACACCTCTAAGTAGGTGGCCAAATTAACTATGCCACTTCAAAGCAGCATAATAAAACAGTGCGAGCTAAAAAGCTGCATTTAAAAAATTGCATTTTAAAAACTGCATTTTAAAAACTGCATTTTAAAAACTGCATTTTACAAACTGTATTTTACAAAATAGGTTATTGCTACCAACCTATTTTTCTTCATCAAGAATAACGACTCTGTAAATGGTGATCATCTTGGTAGGAACTGTCGGGTAACCTAGTTCTTTACTATAACCAACTTCAATTTGTGAAATTTTTTCGATAATTTCAATCCCAGATATTACTTCACCAAATACGGCATAACCCCATGATACGCCGGGGTCTAAATTGCTGTTATCGTTTATATTAATAAAAAATTGGCTTGTTGCTGAATGCGCGTCACTGAGCTGTTTTGCCATAGATAAGGTGCCAAATTTATTTTTTAAACCATTGCCTGACTCATTAAAAATAGGCTTGTCTGGCTCTATTTCTCTGTAGTTTGTCATAAAACCACCTGCTTGTATTAGATAACCTTCTTCTACTCTGTGCACTAGGGTTTTATCGTATTGACCACGTGCTACATAGCCTAAAAAATTATCGACGGTAATTTTAGCTCGGTAGCGATCTAGTTGAATAATTATATTGCCCATTGAGGTTTCAATACGTACTTTAGGCGATGAGTTGTTCGGCTGAATATATTGGCCTTTTATATTAACAGCAAGCACTTGTATTGATAATAATAAAGTAATAAACAGTAATGAGATTTTAGCCATACTAACCCTTTTTTATTGGTGAGGAGAAACTTTCATCTCAGCTTATTAGTTTCAAAGCACTTATGTTATTTAGAATATTGTCAGTAAAATTTAACAGTGCTGAGTTAACAATTAAAATGCAAAGTATATGAGCTGAGATCACAGACGTTATTTTTAATTTACAGTAGAATACAGTAATTATTAATTTGCTAAAATGGTTACTTATCTACATTTATTACAAATAAACGAATTAAGGTAGCACACGATAAAAGCTGTTTATTTTAAAGCGTATTACCTTTTGAATATAGATAAAAATTATAAGAGAATTTGAATGACTTACTTGTTTATGTTTGATCTTATTGGTTGTGGTGTTTTTGCGATATCGGGCGCCATTATTGCCTATCAACAAAAAATGGACGGCATTGGCGTGGTGGTATTGGCAGCGGTTACTGCTATTGGCGGCGGAACCATCAGAGATCTTTTATTAGATGTTCCTGTTTTTTGGTTGCATCAAACAAGCTATATGTACGCTATTATTATTTCAAGCTTGATAACCATTGTATGTATTAATAGCTCAAAAAAGTTACCTGCTAAAGCATTAGAATTTGCTGATGCATTAGGGCTGGCATTGTTTGTTGTTATGGGCACCGCAAAAGCTTTAAGTACAGGTGTGCCAGCATTAACGGCTATTATTATGGGCACCATTACCGGCTGTTTTGGCGGTATGATCCGAGATGTTTTAGCTAATGAAATACCGTTAATATTTAGGCAAGAGCTTTACGCTACTTGCGCCATTACCGGTGGTTTAACGTATGTACTTTTATTGCCTTATTTTTCAGTAATAATAAGTGCTTCTGCTGCTTTTAGTATTATTTTATTGATGAGATTGATGGCAATTAAATGGAAATTAACAATTCACGTATTTAAAGATAAAAAATAGTCTCTATGAAAATTATTGTGTAAGGCTCGTATATGGTAAAGTTAAAGTCTGACATAACGGGTTTATCAAGACCAAAATCTACAACCAGCCCGAGAAGTATGGCATGCAAATATTAGAAAAAGATTATCAAATAAACAGTGTTCGTAAAGCGATTGAAGCAGGGGTTAACTCTATTATTGCTTTACCAACGGGCGGCGGTAAAAGTATTTGTATACTTAAGCTATGCCAAGCAATGCCGGATAAAAAGATTGTTGTTAGCCTTCGTAACGCTGCTTTAGTTCCACAGTTATTACAAACGCTTACCGTTAACGGGCTTTCTGTTAGTGTAGTTAAATCAGGCTATAAATTTATTGCTGGTGGTGATGTCACTCTAATCATGGAGCAATCTTTTACCCGAAGAAAGCATCTGATCACTTCATGCGATGTTTTGTTACGTGACGAGTATCATGTAGGTTGCATGGGCGGTGTTTATATAGATATGCGTGAAGAGTTATCGCCTGATTTAATTATAGGATTAACGGCAACTCCCATTGATCGCTTAGGTGTATATATAGATCCTTCAATGCAATTAATTGAAGAAACGACTACAAAGCTTTTGATTGAGTCGGGCGAATTAGCCAAACCTGTTTATAAAGTGCCCAGCTTATCGCAAGAAATAGATTATAGCGCCGTTAAAATGTATCGAGGTGATTATAGCGTTTCTGGTTTAGATCTTATTTTATTAGAACATTGTGCATTAGTTGCTCAACAAACTTTAGATGACGCACTTTCTCAAGGTCGTAAGGTAATGCTGTTTGCTAACTCAATTAATCATGTTGAAGCGCTATCTGATGCTTTTCATCTATTGGGTGTAAAGCATGAGCGTGTACATTCAAAGCGTTCGGTTGATCATAACAACGAGAGTATACGTCGTTATAAATCAAATGAAGTTAGACTTATAATTAATATGTCGATGCTTACCATTGGTTTTGACGACCCTGAAACCGATTGTGTTGTATTAGCTAGACCCACTAAAATTTTAAGATTATACCTACAAATTATAGGTCGTTGTTTACGTGCCTCTAAAGGTAAAAAAGACGCGTTAATTCTTGATTTAGCGCAATGTATTTCTACCCATGGTTTTGCTGAAGATTACCGCGATTTTACTCGTAAAACTGCTAAATCTGCGGCAATAATGTCTGAACGTTTGAGCGTAACTAACATTAAACAATTTGTTGATGGTGAGTTTAGTTATAGCGACTCAATTGAGCGAAAAATTGTAAAAAGAAAAGCACCACGTAAAAAGGCTCGCCCCAAACCTGCGGTCAGTAAATCGCTTATTAAAAAAACCGCTAGCAAAAGAGCTGATTCGTTAATTAGACTTAGCCCAAAAATGGAAAAATTAGTTAGTACCATTGAGCTAGTTAATACGGTGTACGAACAACAAGGTGAAGATCATAAAATGCTTGAACAAGATAACATCGTAAAGCTTGTAGCATTAGTTGGTTTTGCTTATACCGATACCTTAGCAGAAAAATGTATTAAATTAGTTGAAGAACTCCATGCTCAAAATAATTCAATTAAAGGCTTATTAACTCGCGTCAGTAATTTAATTACTGCGCTCGCAAAACAAGAGTTAATGGCTTCGTTTTAAACGTTTACGTTTAGTAGTTAAGTTTTTGTTTTTATCGATTAAACGTTTGTTTTTAATGATTAGGTATGTACCGAAATAATTAAGTGGCTATCTAACATATAGGGCCATTTAAAATAAGCCAATAGTTATCTAGTCGCAAAACTTAAATTGACTTTGAAAGATAATACCTAAAGTTTATACCTAATATAAACGCTCAAAGTTAAGACCTCAACGACAACGTTACCAATACAATAGCGTGATCGGTGCTTTCTCCATCACGATCAAAAATTGGATTAATTAGATGGCGATCATAGGTCTGATAATCACTTACCTTATAAAGACTATCGTGATAGCTGGCATCAAATTCACACGACAATAAAATATAATCAAGCACCGAGCTACTCGCGCCAAAGTAGTGAGTTGGTTTACGTTTTGTAAGTTTTGGCTTTAAAGGTGTTGATTCTTGAAATGTTGTTAAGAGTGATGAATTAACGGGGTGCTTAAAATCAGCATTTAACGTTTCTCCTTTTTCACTTTTCCTCTCATTTTTATTTATACTTTCAGCTTTACTTTCGTCACCAACATCATAGCGGTTAGTTGCTTTGCCGTCATCCATATTGTAATTCACTGAAACATCAGTTATTTGATTACCTTGATTCTCATTAACTATTACTGCCTCAAATAAGTCCCATGAGTCTTGTAAGCAATATTTTTCTAGGTAGGCATCGCGGTCTATAGCGGAAACAAATCGAAGTGTATTTGTTAATAAATGATTTAAAACACCATCAGTTAGATCGTTATTAAAATCCCCCATTAATATCATTGGGTAGCGAGTGGTTTCGCGTCTTTTGATCATTTCAATCATTAACAAGGTCGCTTCACTGCCTCGTTGAATGGTTGATCCCCAACTCCCTGCAATATTGGCTTTTAAGTGTTCAATAATGGTTTGTTCGGGTGACCAATTGTTATTAAGCTCGTTTATTTCAAGCATTGAGCGCTTAGATTTAAAGTGTACGACATAACAATCGCATTGACCTAAGTGAGGAACATTTATTGTTGCCCTAAGAATATTTCGGCTAAAAGAAAAATCGTCTAATAAACCTAAATTTGTAGCTAGTTCTACATCTGGGGTTACCGTTGCCAACTCTACAATTGGGTAACGTGAAGCGATGGCAACAACAGGGTGTTTATAAATAAATTCGTCAATAATAGTTGGTTTATCAATTACTTCAAAATATAGGTAACCTTGTGCGGCAACAAGATCCTTTAAAGCATTTGGGCTAAACACTTCTTGAAAACCAATAATATCAGGTTGATACTCCTGTAAGTAAGTTGAGATCCAATGTTGTTTTTTTGCCCACTGTTCTGCACTGTAAATACGCTCAAACTCATAATATGCGTTGGGCGGTTCAAGGTAATTAAATAAGTTAAAAGTGGCAATTTTTAGTTGAGTATTATTAATGGGGGCAGACACAGTAATATTTTGATCCTGCTATTAATGAAAGAGAGTAAAGATTGTTATTTTTCTGTAATGATAACACTCCAGTTTCACTAAGAATAATAATAACTAAATTGTTTAAAATTATTAGGAATAACTAGCCTTTTAAAACATTTAATTGAATAGTCGACTATTCAATACTTTGCTTTATACTGCCGCATTTATAAATAAGTTTTTATTTAGCGGAGTATTTTATGCACGATCTGTATTACAAAGGCCGAATTCACACCAGACTTAATCATGTAAAAACCGGCTATAATACTAAACGCACGGTTAAATTAGGCACCGAAAAAAATCCTTTAACACTTACTGTTACTAGCGATGTACGAAAGTGTGAGTTAGAAAAGCTACTCGCTGACAACGAACTTACTGCAAAAATTACGGTAGATAATACAAAAGCTGAAAATATTGACGAACTAAATGCAGTACTAAATAAACCTAAAACAACAACTTTTGATAAAACACCTAACCGAAACGATCCTTGTGTGTGCGGTAGCGGTAAAAAATATAAAAAGTGTTGTGGAGCCTAAAATAAATAGGCTGTAAATAATTCTTATTTTAAATTCTATAAAATCATTACCCCCATCACCTAAATCAAAAAGAGTTAATACCGAATGAAACCTTATAGTAACTTAGCTGAATTAATTGAAATATTAGAAACTGAAATAAAAGAACTTTCAAATGATGTGGCTATGTTAAAGCAAGAACCCCATAGCCTTAACGAACAAATTATTTATAAATATATCGATACGGGCAGTACCGGTAAAACTAAAGATTTTGTAAGGGCGTTAGGAGTTAAATCTGATCGTGGTTCATTTTTTTCATCAGGTGATGTGAGTAAATTAATAAAAAATGGTGCTGACGATATTGCTCCAGAATTATTAGCTATTGCACGTAAAGTTGTACAAATGAAAAAAACCGGTGGTTCAAATCGTTAATTTATTTTATTTGACATACCTTTACTGCTCAAGTTACGCTTCATTGCAATAGCTTGAAGTTTACAGGTGTGTACTCAATACTATTGATTAATAAAGCATTAATAGGATTAATAATAAATGTTTGATATTGATTTTAACTTAATTATTTACCACTTTATTCAGTTAGGCATCGCCTTTTTATTATCATTACCAATAGCACTAAACCGAGAACTAAAAGACGATGGTGCAGGCTTAAGAACTTTTCCATTAGTCACAATTGCTTCATGCGCATTTATGTTGGTTGGTATTAATATATATCAAGACGCCGATGCTGAATCGCGTGTTATGTATGGCATTATAACTGGTATGGGGTTTATCGGTGGAGGGGCTATTTTTAAGAATAAAGATGGGGTAAAAGGTACCGCAACAGCAGCAGGTTTGTGGAATACAGGCGCTATTGGTATTTCAGTGGCTTATAGTCGATACGAAATTGCTATTGTTTTATCTGTAATTAGTTTTATTATATTTCAATTTTCTGCGGTGTTTAAACAAGTTAAAAAGCAAGTAAAGGAAGGAGAATAATTGCGTAGTGTTAACGAATGAACTGACACCAAGCTAGTATCAGCTTTTACTTCAAAAATTTTTATTTCAATTTGAGATCATTAATAGCTCTAATTTTATTTGCGCTTGCTTAGGTTTGGCAATATCAATGGGCTCAATCATCTCACATTCATCTCTTATCATTTCAGTAATTAAACTTGGGTATAACCGACAATCCTCCGGTCGATTTAGGTAAATACTGCATGTATATTTATTTGCCAAAAACGGACTTTTTTTAGGTTCTATTTCAAGAAAAGGACACTGCTTTAACCTATTACCCGATGCAGGATCAAACCAAAGATCGTAACCTTTCACAAATTTAAAAATATTAGGTTGAAAAATTTCCCAAAGATCGACTTCTTCTTTCGTAGCAGACAAGTCCTCTGCGCCATATTTAATACAGCATTTGCCGCACTGATTACAATCTTTCATGGATTAGTTCTTCATCACTTTTAAAGAATTCATTAAAATATATACCCGTTGTCATTCAAAATGCCCACTAAAACCTGTATTTTGAATAATAACGGGTATAGTCCAAGTTTCCTAACAAAGCGGTTATTAACCTTTTTAAATAATAAAATACGTTTTAGGGGCATAAATTTTATTAAACGATACCTAACAAATTGTATCACCAATGTTTAGCGGTGTTTAAAAAGCTTTAGCTAAATCACCTCAGCTAACCTATACCCTTTATCATTCAAAGTGCAGGTTTCAGTGGGAACTAAAAACAATTTAGGCGAGGCATTAAGTTTATGTCATGGTTATTCTCGGTAACTGCTCCTGCGTTACCCTAATGTTCTACATCCCTGTAGAAACCTGACTACACTTAATAACGACGCATAAATTGTTTTTAGACCCATCGAAGAAGCGCTTGAGCAAAATCACTTCATCGTTAATACTTTTTATAAGGGAACAACCATTACAATAAAGTATTGCCTTGAATTGATATTGCTCACGCGCTCTGAAACGAGCATTTTGATTGGTAACGGGTATAGAGTAAAATAACCGTGAATATTAACCTAAAAGTCATTATCCCCTTAGCAACTATTCCTGTATACTATGCGACCTTAAATTTGAGTGTTTTTCACTCCTGTACTTTTAGCTATTAGCACAATCTAGGAACTCCCTTTGATCACAACATCGAACATTACAATGCAATTTGGCGCTGAGCCTTTGTTTGAAAACATCTCTGCAAAATTTGGCAATGGTAACCGTTACGGTTTGATTGGCGCTAATGGTTGCGGTAAGTCAACCTTCATGAAAATACTAACAGGCGAGCTTACGCCTAGTTCAGGTAATGTTTCAATTTCAACAGGTAATAAGGTGGGCACGCTAAGCCAAGATCAATTTGCTTTTGAACAGTACAGCGTAGTTGATACCGTAATTATGGGCGATGCCGCTTTATGGAAAGTTAAGCAAGAAAGAGACGCTATTTACGCCCAAGCCGAAATGAGTGAAGCCGACGGCATGCGTGTAGGTGATTTAGAAAGCCAATTTGCCGAGATGGACGGTTATAGCGCAGAAAGTCGCGCCGGTGAAATTTTACTTGAAGCTGGCATTGAAGAGTCGTTTCATTATGGTTTAATGCAACAAGTAGCGCCCGGTTGGAAACTACGTGTTTTGATTGCTCAGGCGCTATTTGCTAATCCAGATATTTTATTACTCGACGAGCCAACCAATAACTTAGATATTCACACCATTAGCTGGTTAGAAGGTGAATTGAATAAACGTAAATGCACCATGATTATAATATCGCATGACAGACACTTTCTTAATGAAGTATGTACTCACATGGCAGATATTGATTATGGCGAGTTACGCATTTACCCAGGTAATTATGAATTTTATTTAGCTCAATCAGGATTACTACGTGAACAATTATTAGCGGGTAATACTAAAAAAGCTGAAGAAATAGCTGAACTACAAGATTTCGTAAATCGTTTTGGTGCTAATGCCTCTAAGGCAAAACAAGCAAGTTCACGTGCTAAAAAAATGGACAAAATTAAACTTGACGATGTTAAAGCGTCTAGCCGAATTACCCCTAAAATTGCTTTTGATGCAGGTAAAAAAATGCATCGTCAAGCGTTAGAGCTTGAAAATTTAGGCCATGGTTTTGATGGTGAAACACTATTTAAAAATGGTGATTTATTACTTGAAGCGGGCGCTAAAGTTGCCATTATTGGTGAAAACGGCGTAGGTAAAACAACCTTTATACGTTGTTTAATGAAAGAATTAGAGCCGGTAGAAGGTATTGTTAAATGGTCTGAAAATGCCTCAGTAGGCTATTGCCCACAAGACAGTGGCCACTTTTTCGAAAACGATTTATCGTTAATGGAATGGATGTCGCAATGGCGAAGACCTTGTCATAACGATCTTACTGTTCGTGGCATTTTAGGCAGAATGTTATTTACAGACGACGACGCAAACAAGAAAGCACGTAACTGTTCGGGTGGTGAGAAAAACCGTTTATTATTTGGTATGTTAATGATGCAAGACGTCAATGTACTAATTATGGATGAACCAACTAACCACATGGATATTGAAGCGATTGACGCGTTAAATAATGCCTTAAAAGATTTTGAAGGTACATTGATTTTTGTTAGCCATGATCGTGAATTTGTATCAAGCTTAGCGACACGTATTATTGATATTAAAAATAAAAAAGTGATTGATTTTCAGGGAACTTTAGATGAATACCTTGATAACTAAGTAAAGTCTGGGCAATTTGCATAACCGTTTAGGCTTTTACATTTGTAGGCAATAATTTTAATTATCATATCTAGCGGCTTAATTTGTTTATAACTGTTTAAGTGCTATGTTTATTGTATTAAATGTACAAAATGAATATTTCATATTTACTTATAACTTATTGATAAAAAAGGAAGTGAAGTGCTAGGATTTATTACAAGTATTCGTCATCATGAGTCTGTTAAAGACTTTAGCCAAGTAGAATTACTACTTGCTGATACGATTAAAACCTTAGAAAATCAAACGTCAACTAACTTTAAATTTTATATTGTTTGTAATAAAGGCTCTAACATAAAAATTAATACAACAATTAATTTTGAAATTGTTGAAGTTGACATGGATTGCCCTGAATCTGTTCATGTTATTGACGATGAGTCTGATGAAAGAAGAAGACAAATAACCAGAAAAGACAAAGGCAGTAAGTTTTTCTTTGGTTTACAAGCCGCTAAAAAAGATGCTGCCGATTTTGTTATGTTTATCGACGCCGATGATTATATAAATTGTAATGTTGCTGAATATGTCAATAATCATATTAACGATTACGATGCACTTATCGTAAATAAAGGTTATTCATACTCTAAAACCTGTGAATTTTTAGGTGATATTCAACCGTTTAATAAAAAATGCGGTACTTGTAATAGTTATAGTTTGAAAATGTTTGATAAATACCCTTTAGATCAAAATTTTCAAACTCAAGAAGAAATTATATCAGCTGTACCAAACGAGCTAATATTTAAATTTTTAGGTAGCCATTTAAATGCTGAGCATTTTGTTGAATCGCAAGGTGGCAAGGTAGGTTTTTTCCCATTTCATGCGGCTATATACTTAATAGGAAATGGGCAAAATATATCTAAAATATCTGATATTATAGGTAAACCAGTGGTGTTAACTGAATCAATCATTAAAGATTTTGTACTAAACGAAACCATAAACCACTCTATTTCAACACTTCCTCTCTTAGCTTTATATCGAGCTAAATACTACTCAAAACCAAAAATTAAACGTACAAAACAATTTTTAGCTAAAATTAAAAATTCATTTTAGTTTATCTCAATGCTTAGTATTCTGAATTTTTATTGTGTTTTTTTATGATAGCACTATTAAAAAACTCACTGCCGTTGAGCGTATGGTTTATGCTTATTTCGGCATTAGGTTTCGCCTTAATGGCAGCTTGTGTAAAGGCTGTTAGTACCTATGGTATTCCGGTACTAGAAATTGTTGCTGCAAGGGCTATAGTTTCAGGTGTTATAAGTTACCTTGATATTAAACGTAAAGGTTTATCGCTTTGGGGAAATAACAAACCCCTGTTAGTGGCGCGCGGAGTCGTAGGCGCTTTAGCGCTTATTTTTGTTTACTACGCTGTTACCACCTTACCTTTAGCAGAGGCTACGGTCTTACAATATTTACACCCCGTATTTACTGCATTTTTAGCGGTTATATTTTTAAAGGAAAGGGTACAACGCTCTACTTTAGTATGTATTGTGCTGAGTTTGTTAGGTTTAGGTATTATGGTGATGCCTAATTTTCAACTATTTACTTATGAATCAGCCAGTTCTTCATTATTAATGTTGCCTAGTAATATTTCTTATTCGTGGATAAGTATTGGCGCGGCTATATTAGGGGCTTTTGGTAGTGCAGTGGCTTATGTAATAGTTAAAAAGTTAACTAAAACTGAAGATAGTTCGGTTATTATATTTTACTTCCCTTTTGTAGCACTTCCTATAGCACTTATACTATTAGGTAACGATTTTGTTATGCCATCTTTACCCGCATTAGGTTTGTTACTTTTGGTGGGTATTTTTACTCAGGTAGGGCAGGTAGGTTTAACTAAAGCACTGCATTGTGAAGATGCAAATAAAGCGACCGCTTATGCTTATATTCAAGTGGTGTTTTCAGTACTTATTGGTTGGTTCTTTTTTAGTGAAATACCAGTAATAACTACCATCATTGGTGGGAGTTTAGTTGTTACTGGCGCATTAGTTAATGTTTTATGGAAACGTTAACAATTGTAAATACATAAGTTTTAGTCAAGTCATTAAAACAAATACCTCTCGTACGGGTATAGATACTTATGTTCAGTATGTAACAATAAACCAGTGTAATTCAGCATTTATTTTTGTATAAAACAGATCGATTTATTTGCTATTAGTTACTTATTGATCAATTAATTTTTTTATTTGTTCTATCTGGTGATAAAAAATTTCATCAAAAGCCTTTAAAGTTAAAGTCGACATTGAAAAATATTGTTGATGATTTAATGTAATATTTTCGGTATTAATTAACTCGGTAAAAATAATATCTGTTAACATCTCAATTTTTAAAGTGGCAGCGTTCATATTATCGTCATGTTTATCTACATCAGCATTAATGTAATGTAATTTGTATAATGTATTAGCTGTTATTTTTTTAATGCTATCGATTAATAGATGAAGCCTAATTTTATCAACGCTCGAGCAATATTCCTGCATGCAAACATTCGTTCCAATGGCTCTCGCTTGACCAATATTTTCAGTCGCAAGAATTAATTCCCTCCATGTGTAACTAATGTTAGGAAATGTGCTAAAAAACTCCTCCGTTAATAAATAGTTTTCTGAGGTATCTTCTAAAAGCAAAGATAAATTTTTAATTAACGAACAATGTTGCTCAAAACTATCACTAAACGACAGTTGGTTTTTAAGGGTAAGTAACCGCTCCCAATGATCTAGAAAACTTATCCAGCGTTGGTTAAAAGAAAATTCGGTGGCTTCAATTTTATTAATAAGACTTACAATTTCTGCTTGTGTAGCAATTAATGTAGACTGCGAGCTCTCATCATGGTTCAACAAGCATATACTTAATCCCCTATGTTGTTGAACTAAATGTATAAGGGCTTTAAATTGAACAATATAGTCAATTCCTATTAATTGGCTTTTTTTGATTTTATTTTTATTTAGATATTTTATTATCCAAACGGTAAAAAATAGTGAGCCAATAATACCTATAAAAAAGTACCCCATGCATTTTCCTTTGAGTTGTTAATTCCATTAAGTGTAAATAAAAATTTACACTGTACATTGCTTTGTTTAAACACTAATTTATTCAAATAAAGCAATACATGAGCCATTTTTAACTTATTGATTTTTAAATTAAAATTGAAAAGATGTTTTTTATATTGCACTTAACTGGTGTAATAAATATTATTGATGCATCATTTAAGGGAAGCTTAGATAGCCTATTCGAATGTTTTAACAGATTTAGCTGGGGTTTACTAAATTACTCGCGCTTTACTCACAATGTTTCTTCACCTTAAGTTTATTTATTAGTAATGGGGATATTGGTGCTTACTAATTTCCTAATAAGAACTTTCTAACAAGAGCCACCAGATATGAGTTTTATTGAATATATAGATTCACCTATAGGATTAATTGAATGTAAAGCCACTAAAATAGGACTTGAACATGTGATCTTTTGTGGCGAAAAAACCAATAAAATTAAACCTAACGACATCACTCAATTATGCAAACAACAGCTTTTACAATACTTTACAGGTAATCTTACTCAATTTACTATTCCTTTAGATCCTCAAGGCACTCTTTTTCAAAAAACAGTCTGGCAATGCCTATCAAATATACCTTATGGTAAAACTGTGTCTTACAAAGATATTGCAATATTGGCTAACAAACCTAAAGGCTCGCAAGCAATAGGTGGAGCAAATGGTCGAAACCCAATAAGTATTATTGTACCGTGCCATCGAGTGATCGGCTCAAATGGATCGCTAACGGGTTACGCTAGCGGCATTGAGCGTAAATTGTGGTTATTGCAACATGAAGGCATAGAAATTAAACCATCTAAAGAAACTCAAACACTTAATATTAATAATGTGATTAATACCCGACAAGCTAACACTCAATTTTTGACATGATAGCTTTTGACTAAACTTAATTATCAGGGAAGTTCTTAAAAGCCATTTATATATCCGTTACTAAATAAGATGCTCGTTTGAGAGCGCGTGGTCGTCAATATCTATAGCAAGTAATTCAAGGCAATATTTTGTTGTAATGGTAGTTTCCACAAAAACCTGTATCTTTATTGATAACGGGTATAAATGTTATCTAAAATTCACGACACCACCTACACAATAAAAATAACCAAACGTTTAAACCTAACATCTATAAAACTTTGTCTTGCAAATAATATGATATAGAGCCTTTTCTATAAACATTATCTTTCAAGCTTGAGTTATAATAGTCGCATATATTTTTGAAAACCTTTCAAACGATTTTAATTTTAGGCAATTTAATGATTAATAATATAATTCTTAAGCGTGTAAGTAATATTTTAAATTTTAACCATGAACAAATATGTGCTGTATTTAAACTTGGCGGATGCGAAATATCTACAGATCAGTTAACTCAAGTTTTTAATGAAAAAAATGCACCCAACTATAAAGCGTTAACTGATGTTGAATTAGCCTGTTTTTTAAACGGATTAATTGTTGAAAAACGAGGTCCAAGCGATGGTCCGGCTCGTGCTACTGAGGTAACACTAAATAATAATATTATTTTTAATAAAATAAAAATCGCATTAGCATTAAAAGCCGATGACGTTATTGAAATTTTAGTATTAGGTAAAATAACTTTAGGTAAGTATGAGTTGAGTTCATTTTTTAGGAATGTAAATCACAAACACTACAAAGAATGTTCAGATGAAGTATTATCAGCATTTTTAAGCGGGCTTAAAGCTAAGCAAGAATCCACATAGTCATTCTTTATTTTTTGTACTTTATAAATTATATATTTACAAGGTAATTGTTAATGACGAAGGTAGTGAAAAAATAACCATGAAGCGCGTTAAATAAATACCCAAAAAGGGTGTTTTAAGCGATATTATGTTTTGCGTTGGTATAAATAATTATTGTCTTTTAAAGATTCTATATTTTTAACTTAAATATTTTTAAATTAGTGCTTAAGAAATTAGATGTTATAAGGTGGTAATGTTTATTTACGCTAAACATTGTATAACTGTTTAACTTTACCACCTTACTTATTAACTAACACTTAAACACTTTTCTGTTGAATAAAGCGAGCGTTATTTATTATGATACTGATATGCATAATACCCCTCGTAAAATTTATTCTGCGTAAGTAGAAGTACTTGTTTCACCCAAAAGTTCCATGTTGTTATTAATTAATAACATGTTCTTTTGAACCAACTCATTATCATCTAAAGATTTAGCAGCGGCTAAGTCACTCATAGCGCCCTGCATGTCATCTTTTAAGAAACGAGCTACAGCGCGGTTGTTATAACTAATAGACTGTAAATAACGAGCTTTTTTACCGGTGGTTTCAATACTTTGAGCACTTGATATAGCCGCGGTACATGCAGTTTCAGACTTTTCTTCATTATTCGACTTTAAATAAGCAACACATAGCGTTGTGCTTTCTTCAAAATCTTGGTTTTTGCTAGCTAGGTTTGCGATCACTTCGCTGTAATTACCTTTAATGACCGATTTACTATCGGTAGAGTCTTTAATTACAGCAACTTTAAGGCTTGATTCACCTGCTACTGCTGTTATTGATGCTGAAATAATTGCTGAACTAACCAGTGTTTTAATAAGTAAAGTTTTAAGTTTCATGGGTATTTCTCCGTTTAGTGTTTTGCCATCCGCTGATGACAACGTAAATATAGTTAGTTCCATTAAATACGACAAACGATTAAAATAATCTCCATAGATGAATAAAGCTCACTTATTGTGTAGGTAGTGCAGGTGTTGAGTTGAGTAGTACAAGAATTTAACTCATCTATTGAATAAACGTTTAAGAAAAACCGATTTACCATTGATATTTTTTATTGAGAAAGCTTTATATATAGATCCTATTTTATTTTAAACGTATGCATATTTGGGATGTTGAATGAGTATATTGCTAAATAACACTTCAATACTTTCTGAAACACATAATAAGCAAATCTAAAATTTAGGCTTGAAAAGTTGCCAATACGCTAAGTCGGTTACAAATTTAAGGTAAAAAAAAGGGTATCCAAAGGATACCCTGTTTGTACAAATAAGTTGTACGAATAAAACAAAACAACATTTCGTTTAAAAGAAATCGGGGAAGATTTCAAAACAAGTTCAGAATACTCTTCATCATAAATTCAGACAAACGCGAATTTATCATCCAATGGATTAAATTTATTAATTTGTGAATGAAGTTAGGTGTAGCAGTAAAGTAAACTAATTACTCTAAGAAAATTACTCAGCTTATTAAGGTCTCCGCAGGTACTTATCAACACATTATTTATTTAATAAATTATAATTCAAACAATGCTCAAGAGAAGTGCACGGGAGACAAATTTAAGACGAAAAAAAAGGGTATCCAAAGGATACCCTGTTTGTACAAATAAGTTGTACGAATAAAACAAAACAACATTTCGTTTAAAGGAAATCGGGGAGATTTCAAAACAAGTTCAGGATACATTTCATCATAAATCCAGACAAACGGGAGTTTATCATCCGATAGATTAGATTTATTAACCTATAAAATTAGGGGAACATAATTATAGCTTTACGATTCAAAACTTATTTTGTAATAGGTTATTAATCTAAGGAATTATTAATAAGCTTACTTGTAATTGTAATTGTAATTGTAATTGTAATTGTAATTGTAATTGTAATTTAATTATGTAAATAAACTCAACTACATCATAAGTCATATATTTCGAAAATATTAAAGGTGTTTTATATAAATTTAAGACGAAAAAAAAGGGTATCCAAAGGATACCCTGTTTGTACAAATAACTTGTACGAATAAAACAAAACAACATTTCGTTTAAAAGAAATCGGGGGAGATTTCAAAACAAGTTCAGAATACACTTCATCATAAACTCAGACAAACGGGAGTTTATCACCCAATAGATTAGATTTATTAACCTATAAAAATCGACAAGTCTAAGGTAAATAAATCTAAACAAGTTACTGTAAATAAGTTACTCATTTTATTAAGGCTAATTAATTTAATAGATTAAGTAAGTTTAAGAGAAGTGCTAAAGAGATAAATTTAAGACAAAAAAAAGGGTATCTAAAAGATACCCTGTTTGTATAAATTAACGATAATCGTGAATTATACAAATATAAATAAACAACATTTGTTTAAAGGAAATCGGGGAAGATTTCAAAAACAACCATAGAATACTAAGACAAAACTTAACTCACAAACGCAAATTTATCACTCAACAAGTTAATTTTATTCATCTATGTATTATGTAGCGCTCTCGCCAAGTATTGCTTTATTATTAGTAGATAATTATCACTATAGGTAAATTTAAATAGCTAAAACCTTGTGGTTAAAGCATGTTCGATATGAAAGTATAATCACGCTAAGCTTATAATAACCCTAAGCAAAAGTAATGGCATACAAAATAGGAAGTTAAATGGAATGGTTATCAATAAGTAGTATTTTATTACTGTTAAGTAACAAAACTCATGCCTTAAATTTAGGGAGTTTGGGGAATTTAGGGGCTGTAGGGGAGCTTTCTATAGATCAAAAAATAGATCAAATACTACAACCTATTGCCCAGCTGTTTACCAGTATTATTTTTTATACGATTAATTTAGGGGGGGTAGACGCACCTTTAATTGTTATTTGGCTTATTATTGCAGCAGTTGTTTTTACTGCCTACTTTGGCTTTATTAGTATCAGAGGCTTTAGTCATTCATGCCGAGTTATTCGAGGGGACTTTTCAGATACTAATGATCCGGGGGAAACTACTCATTTTCAAGCATTAACCACCGCTATTTCAGGTACCGTGGGTTTAGGTAATATTGCAGGGGTTGCTATTGCTGTTTCAATAGGTGGACCCGGTGCTACATTCTGGATGATGTTAGCTGGATTTTTAGGTATGTCGACCAAATTTTTAGAATGTACTTTAGGGGTAAAATACCGACAAATAAATGCAGCTGGCGAAGTACGTGGTGGGCCAATGTATTATCTAAGTGAAGGTTTGTTTCAGTTAGGTCATCATAAATCAGGCAAGGTACTAGCTTACTTTTTTGCGGTTTGTTGTATAGTTGCGTCTTTATGCGGTAGTAACATGTTACAAGCGAATCAAGCTTACCAGCAGTTTGTAACTGCAATCGGCAGCGAACAGGGTTTTTGGGCAAATAACGGTTGGTTATTTGGTACTTTATTAGCTCTTATTATCGGCATTGTTATTATTGGTGGTATTAAAAGTATTGCTAAAGTCACAGAAAAAATTGTGCCATTAATGGCAGGAATTTACTTGTCAGCCGCGCTATTTATTTTAGCTTATCATTATGCTGATATTCCTCATGCTTTTGGGCTAATTATTGACGGTGCTTTTAATCCTACCGGTGTTGTCGGTGGGATGGTCGGGGTTATGTTACAAGGCTTTAAGCGTTCAGCATTTTCAAGCGAGGCTGGTATGGGCGCAGCTTCAATAGCTCATGCAACTGCCTCAACTAAAGAGCCCGTGCGTGAAGGTTATGTTGCTCTTATCGAACCTTTTATAGACACCGTCATTATTTGTACCATAACCGCATTAGTTATTGTTATTACCGGTAGTTACCAAACGGTTGAAGGTATTAGTGGTGTTACTTTAACCTCTAATGCTTTTGCAAGCGTTATTTGGTGGTTTCCGTATGTATTAAGTGTTTGCGTATTACTTTTTGCTATATCTACAATGATCTCTTGGGCATATTATGGGTCAATCGCATGGGCTTTTGTTTTTGGTGAATCTAAAAAGCTCGCCATGTTATATAAACTTATTTTTTGTTCTGCCACTATCATTGGTGCATCGGCAAGTTTAGGAGCAATTATTGCGATATCTGATTCTGCTTTTTTCTCAATGGCTATTGCCAACATCATTGGGCTGTATTTATTGGCTCCGCAAGTTAAAAGAGATTTAATCAAATATCAAAAAGCCTATTTACAAAGCTAAGCCCTAACAAAATAGTTAACCAAAATAAGTAAAACCCAAATATGATTGATTCAGCAGCCCTTTTAGTCTTTATACCAACATTCTTTATTGTTTCAATAACCCCAGGTATGTGCATGACATTAGCAATGACCTTAGGTATGACTGTAGGTATTCGAAAAACATTATGGATGATGGCAGGTGAGCTGATTGGCGTTACTATTGTAGCAACTGCTGCGGTTGTGGGGGTAGCTAGTTTAATGTTGAATTACCCCAATGTATTTGTTGCCATAAAGTGGCTTGGCGGTGCATATTTGGTTTATGTTGGTATTAATATGTATCGCGCTAAAGGAAAAATGGCGATAACCGGCGAGCAATATACCCACATAAAAAATAGCGCCTTATTTTATCAAGGCTTTATTACTGCTATTGCTAATCCTAAGGGTTGGGGTTTTATGATCTCAATTTTGCCTCCTTTTATTAATATTGATAGAGATGTTACCCCACAACTACTGGTATTATTGGCCGTTATTATTTGTTCCGAATTTATTTGTATGATGGTATACGCATCAGGCGGTAAAAGCTTACGTTTGTTTTTAAACCGTGGTGATAATATAAAATGGATAAATATTATTGCTGGCAGCACAATGATATTAGTAGGGTTTTGGTTAGCGCTTAGCTAAAATTAAACCGTTATTTTAGCGTAACATTTTGATAGGTAACGGGTATAGTTAGTTCACATGAGTAATAAATGACAAAAGATCAAACACAAAAATTAAGTGTATTAATTACTGGGTGCTCAACAGGAATTGGTTATGACACAGCAATAACACTGTCTAAATTAGGATACCAAGTTTTTGCCACTGCGCGTAAACAAACCGATGTAGATAAACTCACTGCATTGGGCTTACATGCACATTTACTTGATTTAACCCATGAATCGTCAATTGATAATGCGCTTAGTTGGGTACTCGCTCAAACGGGAGGCTTGTTATACGGGTTATTTAATAATGGCGCTTATGGTCAAGCGGGCGCTATAGAAGACTTACCCTTAAAAGCGTTAAAACTGCAGTTTGATACCAATTTTTTTGGCTGGCATTATCTAACCCAACAAGTTATTCCTGTTATGAGAAAACAAGGCTTTGGACGAATTATTCAAAATAGCTCCGTACTAGGTTTAGTTGCTATGCCTTATCGCGGCGCATATAACGCCTCTAAATTTGCCATTGAAGGTTACACCGATACACTAAGGTTAGAACTTAAAAATAGCGGCATTCAAGTTGTTTTAATTGAGCCTGGTCCTATCGACACTCAATTTAGAGCCAATGCCCTAGCCAAAACACTTGAATATATTGACGTAGAAAGCTCAGTACACAAAAACAGCTATAAAGTCCAACTTGATCGCTTGAGTAAAAAAGGACCCAGCAATAAATTTACCTTACCTGCATCAGCCGTAACTGCAAAAGTTGTACACGCCTTATCCAGTAAAAAAGCAAAAACACGTTATTATGTTACAAAAGCCACGTATATAATGGCACTATTAAAAAGAATATTACCCTATAGCTGGTTAGACAAAATACTCATTAAGGGCTAGCTCAGCTGTTAATTAGAATGCGTTAGGAGTTAATGTTACTTTTTTAAAACAATGTTAAAGCATTAAAAAAGCGGATCAAATGATCCGCTTTTTTTAAATTTTATATTACATATTTAACTGTTTTACAGTTGTTTACCATAATTAACCGCTAGATTAACCTCTAGGGATATTAATTTTCTTTTCAGGTGATTGACGATAAATAACCAGCGTTTTACCAATAACTTGAATTTTTGTCGCATCTGTTTCTCTACAAATAGCTTCAACAATCAACGCTTTAGTTTCGCGATCTTCAGTATTAATTTTAACTTTAATTAATTCATGATGATTAAGAGCATAATCTATTTCTGCAACTACAGCTTCAGTTAAGCCGTTATTTCCTATTAAAACTACTGGCTTAAGCGAATGAGCCAGACCTTTTACATGTTGTATTTGTTTTTTATTTAAGTTCATTAACAATTTTCGTTACAAGTTAGCTTGAATTATCGCTATTTTAACTCCATCTTGTTTGTAATACTAGACAACGATGCTGTTTCACGTATGAATTATACTCAATCATTAACTGTCTCTTATTCGTTTTCCTTATTGAGCATAATTAATAAATAGCCATAATAAATTTGCCAACATAATAACGTCACTATTATGTTTTATAATTCACATGCCTATAATTACTTCTATAATTAAGCCAGTATTTAAATAAAATTTATATTAAGTTAAGCAGAGTTCATGAGTAAAAAAAAACAAACCGTTAGCAGTGCCCGCTGGATGCAAGAACATTTTGATGATGAGTACGTTAAAAAAGCACAAAAATTAGGTCTGCGATCGCGAGCTGTTTTTAAAATTGAAGAAATCAATAATAAAGACAAGCTGATAAAACAGGGCATGAAAGTGGTTGATTTAGGAGCAGCCCCCGGTGGTTGGTCTGAATACGCAGTAAAAGCTGTGGGTGAATCTGGCCAAGTAATCGCTTGCGATATTTTAGCTATGGATCCTATAGTTGGTGTTGATTTTTTACAGGGCGACTTTCGTGAAGAAGCAGTTTTAGATGCTTTGCTCACTCGAATAGGTGGTAAAAATATTGATGTAGTTATGTCAGACATGGCAGCCAATATGACAGGTAACGAAACCGCTGACTCAGCTAGAAGTATGTATTTAGTCGAATTAGCGTTAGAAATGTGCCATCAAGTATTAAAAGCAAATGGTTCGTTTGTAGTTAAAGTTTTTCAGGGAGATGGCTTTGACAACTTTGTAAAAGAAGCACGTAAGGTTTTTAAAACCGTAAAAACCCGCAAGCCCGATTCTTCAAGAGCCAGATCAAGAGAAGTTTATTTGGTTGCAACAGGATTTAAATAGCAGCAAGCGCCAATTTATAGTAAATTAGCGTAATCTTAAGCTTAATTATTTTAATTAAGCACAATTCTTAAACATTATGTACAAGTAACAAAGAGGTCATTAAGTTGAGCGATATGGCGAAAAATCTTATTTTATGGTTGGTTATTGCAGTTGTTTTGATGTCAGTTTTTCAAAGTTTTACACCTGATAGCAGCAATGAACAACAAGTTGATTACACCCGCTTCGTAGAAAGTGTTCGTCAAGGACAAGTTCGAGAAGCAACAGTTGATAGAAACGGTGTTATCAAAGGTGTTAAAAGAACAGGCGAAGAATTTGTAGCTGTTATACCAGGTGGTTACGATCGTGACTTAATTAACGACCTAGTTAAACAAGGGGTAAAAGCCTCAGGTAAATTACCTGAAGAAACCAGCTTTTTAACCACTATTTTTGTTTCTTGGTTCCCAATGATTTTATTAATTGGTGTATGGATATTCTTCATGCGTCAAATGCAAGGCGGTGGCGGTAAAGGTGCTATGTCTTTTGGTAAAAGCAAAGCGCGATTACTCAGTGAAGACCAAATTAAAACCACCTTTGCAGATGTAGCAGGTTGTGATGAAGCTAAAGAAGAAGTTTCTGAACTTGTAGACTACCTCAAAGACCCTTCAAGATTCCAAAAGTTGGGCGGTCGTATACCATCAGGTGTACTAATGGTAGGTCAACCGGGTACAGGTAAAACTTTACTTGCTAAAGCTATTGCTGGTGAAGCTAAAGTACCATTTTTTAGTATTTCAGGTTCAGATTTTGTTGAAATGTTTGTTGGTGTTGGTGCGTCACGTGTACGCGACATGTTCGAGCAAGCAAAAAAAGCCGCGCCTTGTATTATATTTATCGATGAAATTGATGCAGTTGGTCGCCAACGTGGAGCAGGCATGGGCGGTGGACACGACGAGCGTGAACAAACCCTCAACCAAATGCTAGTAGAAATGGATGGTTTTGAAGGTAACGAAGGCGTAATTGTTATTGCTGCAACTAACCGCCCTGACGTACTTGACCCAGCATTACTTAGACCCGGACGTTTTGACCGTCAAGTTACGGTAGGTTTGCCAGATATTCGTGGTCGTGAACAAATTCTCAAAGTACACATGAGAAAAGTGCCGTTAGGTGATGATGTAAAACCATCAGTAATTGCTCGTGGTACTCCTGGTTTTTCAGGTGCAGACTTAGCTAACCTTGTTAATGAAGCCGCATTATTTGCAGCCCGTACAGCACGCCGTTTAGTATCAATGGAAGAGTTTGAAAAAGCTAAAGACAAAATACTTATGGGTTCTGAACGTCGTTCAATGGTAATGAGCGAAGAAGAAAAAACCATGACGGCATACCACGAAGCCGGTCATGCTATTGTAGGTCGATTAGTGCCAGATCATGATCCGGTTTACAAAGTAAGTATTATTCCACGTGGTCGCGCCTTAGGTGTAACTATGTACTTACCAGAGCAAGATAGATTCAGCCACAGCAAACAGCATTTAGAGAGTAACATTTCTTCACTATACGGCGGACGAATTGCAGAAGAGCTAATTTACGGCTTCGAGAAAGTGTCTACCGGAGCATCAAACGATATTGAGCGTGCTACAGAGCTAGCACGTAAAATGGTAACACAATGGGGGCTATCTGAAAAAATGGGACCTATGTTATATGCTGAAGAAGAAGGTGAAGTATTTTTAGGTAGAACATCTTCTAAATCACTTAATATGTCAGACGATACGGCAAAAGCTATTGATGCTGAAATTAAAGAATTTGTAAATCGTAACTATAAAAGAGCGGAAAAAATTCTTACCGATAACCGCGATATTTTAGAATCAATGAAAGATGCATTAATTAAATATGAAACAATTGATGCGCTTCAAATTGACGATTTAATGGATAGGAAAGAAGTACGTGAACCGGCTGGCTTTTCAGGTAAAAATTCAGACTCTGATACAAACATCAACAACGAGCCCCCAAAGGCTGATGTGAAAAAAGATGATGTTAAAGACGATGTGAAAAAGGGCGACGTAAAACCAGATTTAACTAATCCGTCGGATGCTTCTGTTAAATAATAACGTATAAGCCATATACCCATCTCACCTCAAGCTGCTTAACCTGCATTTGAAGTGGGTGGGTATATAATAACAGCCTCAATATGTTGCTTCTCCTTTAGTAGAGTGCAACTATCGAGGTTTTATTTTATCTGAACTTTAATGATTTTTAAGTAACTTTTAAGTAACTTTTTAAGCAACAGTGCTATTCATTGAGAATAATAATTTGACTAAAATATTATCTACCACCAAACAACCAATCGAAGTAATGGGAATTTTAAATATTACCCCAGACTCGTTTTCTGATGGTGGTAAATATACCCAAATAGATGTAGCGCTTAAACAAGTTGAAAACATGATTGAAGCAGGTGCTTCAATTATAGATATTGGCGGAGAATCAACTAGGCCAGGCGCAGCAGAAGTACCTGCTAAAACTGAAATAGCGCGCGTTATTCCCTTATTAAAAGCCATTAAACAACGTTTTAACATTAAAGTATCAATAGACACCAGTAAAGCTAGCGTAATGGCTGAAGCAATTGAGCACCAAGCAGACATAATAAATGACGTAAGAGCATTACAAAATAAAGGTTGTGTAGCTGTTATGGCGCAAACCGACTTACCCATTTGCTTAATGCACATGCAAGGGTTACCACGCACAATGCAAAAAGCGCCTCAATATACTAACCTAGTAGATGATATTCATATCTTTTTTGAAGAGCGTATAAGCCTTTGTAACAGCCAAGGTATTAACACTAATAGACTTATTTTAGACCCCGGTTTTGGCTTTGGTAAAACCCTTCAACAAAACTATGAATTGCTGGCGCAGCTCTCAACATTTAAAAAGTTTAAACTTCCTCTACTTGCAGGTTTATCACGTAAATCGATGATTGGTGATCTACTTAACAGAAAAGTTACCGAGCGCTTAGCAGGTAGTTTAGCAACTGCATTAATAGCAGCTCAGCAAGGCGCAAATATTTTAAGAGTGCACGACGTAAAAGAAACTGTCGATGCGCTACGTATTTTAAGTACGGTAAATAAATTTAAAAATTAATTAACAAGGATCCAATCATGTCAGATAGAAAATATTTTGGTACCGATGGTATTAGAGGCTTAGTGGGAAAATATCCTATTACGCCTGATTTTGTAATGAAACTTGGTTACGCCGCCGGTAAAGTACTTGCCGCTAAAGGCACCAAAAAAGTATTAATAGGTAAAGATACCCGAATATCTGGTTACATGCTTGAATCTGCACTTGAAGCTGGTTTTTCTGCTGCTGGTGTAGATATTGGATTGCTTGGACCCATGCCTACCCCAGGCATTGCCTATTTAACCAAAACGTTTCGTGCCCAAGCTGGTATTGTTATCAGCGCCTCACATAATCCATTTTACGACAACGGGATCAAATTTTTCTCACAAGATGGGCAAAAATTACCTGACGATATTGAGTTAGCGATTGAAGCTGAATTAGATAAAGAAATGATTTGTGTAGCCTCAGCAAAATTAGGTAAAGCCACGCGTATTGAAGATGCAGCAGGGCGTTATATCGAGTTTTGTAAAAGTAACTTTCCAAATCGTTACTCGTTAAGCCACTTAAAAATAGTTGTAGATTGCGCCAACGGAGCTACCTACCATATTGCTCCTGACGTATTTCGCGAGCTCGGAGCTACCGTTATTGAAGTAGGCACTAAACCCAACGGAACAAACATCAACGACGAGTGTGGTGCAACCTCAATGGGAGCAATCAGTAAAGCCGTAGTTGAGCACAATGCAGACCTTGGCATAGCACTTGATGGTGATGGCGACCGCCTAATGATGGTAGATCATACCGGATATGTCCTTGATGGCGACGAATGCGTATATGTTATTGCTAGCAATGATATAAAGTCAGGAAAAATGAAAGGCGGCGTAGTTGGCACCTTAATGAGCAACATGGGCTTAGAAATAGCCCTAAGTGAAATGAATGTACCTTTTGCGCGCAGTAATGTTGGTGATCGTTATGTTATGGAAATGCTCAAAGAAAAAGGTTGGCAGCTAGGGGCAGAAAATTCAGGGCACGTTATTAACTTAAAACATACCTCAACGGGCGATGGTATTATTGCCGCGCTTAACGTACTAACCGCGCTTTGTATCAGCCAGAAAACCTTGTTCGAATTACGCAAAGGCATGACCATGTTGCCGCAAATATTAGTTAATGTAAGGTTTGATGGCGACACCGATCCCCTTAAAGCTGAAAGCGTGATAGCCATGGTGAACGTTGTTAATGAAACGCTGACTGGAAGAGGGCGAGTTCTGTTACGTAAATCAGGCACCGAGCCTTTAATTCGTGTAATGGTAGAAGGACCCGAAATAGAAGAAGTTACTGCTTTAGCTCATTCAATTGCTGATGCAGTGAAAGTTGCGTCGTAACTATCATTAATCATTAATAATTAACGACTAATACAAATTTATTAAAAGCGTGTTTTCTAGCATTTTACGCAGTTTTAATCGCTATTTAGAACCAAAAAAAGTATTTATACCCATCAACGTTAATAGCTTAACGCGTAAATATTAACCACTTGAATAAGATATTAAGCATAACACTTGTATCTTATTCACTAGTTAGTTAATATCTCGCCGCTTAAATGTAGGAATAAAAATGCAAAGACAAAAAATAATTGTCGGTAATTGGAAAATGAACGGAAATTTAGCGTTTATTGATACTATAACTAGTGAGCTTAATAATGTTGTGTTTACTAAAAATGTTACCGTAGTTCTTTGTCCTAGCTTTATATATTTAAGCGCGTTATCTACAAAAATTTCTAATAAAAATATAAAGCTTGGTTCACAAAATATTAGTGAGCATTCAAGTGGAGCGTATACTGGTGAAACTTCTGCCGATATGCTTAACGAAATGTCAGTTAAGTATGTAATAATCGGTCATTCAGAACGACGCTGTATATTTGGAGAAACAGATAACCAAATTGCTGAAAAAGTTAAAAGAGCTTTAGCAAATGGTTTAACCCCAATTTTATGTATTGGTGAGTCTGAAACCGAGCGAGATCAGCAAAAAACAGAAACTGTTTTATCTCAACAATTACAACCAGTTATAGATAAAATAGGTATAGAAAAATTTAAAGATGTTGTTATAGCGTACGAGCCAGTTTGGGCAATAGGTACAGGAAAAACAGCATCACCGGAAATGGCACAACAAACTCATCAATTTATTCGCCAGTTTTTAGCTAATAATAATGCTGAAATTGCCGAAGGTGTGTCATTATTGTATGGCGGTAGCGTTAATGCTGCTAACAGCAAAGAATTATTTGCACAAACTGATATAGACGGTGGTCTTATTGGTG
>Ga0209185_1001013_pt1 | contig 26611 bp, 17 predicted proteins | sample SidtaG_2_FD_187425 | JGI IMG/M metagenome (GOLD analysis project Ga0209185, IMG submission 187425) | Marine algal microbial communities from Sidmouth, United Kingdom - Sidmouth_Asex2 metaG (SPAdes) (version 2) | ecosystem: Host-associated > Algae > Red algae > Unclassified | place: Sidmouth... | reverse complement strand
CTGCTTGTTTTTCAGCATCTTTTTCAAGTGTTATTTTTGTAGTAAATAGGGCGTTTTTTTCTTTATGGAGCGAACTATATAATAATTGTTGCTTGGCTATTTCATTTATATATTTTTGAATACTTGACGCCTTGCTTTGTAGTTGATGTGTTTGCTTAATTAACTTTTTTTCTAAATCAATTATTTGTACTTTTTGCGTATCAACTGTATTTTTTTGTTCTGCGACTATTTGTTCTTTTTGTGCTATTTTCTCAAGGAGTCGTTGAATGCGTTCTTCTTTTTCTTCAATGAGTTGTGTACGCACCGTCTCCTTATCCAAAACACCTTGAATGTATCGCTCTTTCTCCAGTAATAAATCTGTTTGTAGCACAAACTGTTTTTCTTGTTCGCTCAATATTTTATTAATTTGCGTTTGTGCTTGATTATATACTTTTATTTTTTTTTCGTTTGCTTCTAAAACTTGTTGTTGTTCTTGTATTTTCTGGGCTTTATGATCAATGATGTATTTTTGAGTCAATAAATGTACTGCTATAAAGCGTAAGGAAATATTAATTTCAACCAGTTTGATTTTCTCTGAATTTTCAATAAAAATATTGGGGTCATTGGTCGTAAATAACAAGGCATTCTCTACTGTTGATATGGCATTATGTGTAAATGCAAAATTGATAGATTCGCCTTTTTTTGTTACGCCTTTAATTTCTTGAATATTGACCAAACACATTGCATTTATGGGGTCAAATCGAAATTTTTGAATAGCTTGACCTTCTACCTCAAAAACAATATTTGTTGTTTCTTCTTCTATTGGCACTATAATCGAATCAACTTCTCTAAAACCTTTTCCTTTGTCGATAAACAATTGACTATAATAGGGTTGAGTCTCAAATCTATTTTGATAGGTTAAGTATTTTTTGGTGATATCCTTATGGTAAAATAGATTAATTCGGTCGTAGTGTTGCGCTCGGAGTTCGTCTATTTGTGCCAATACTTTTGCATCTTCTCCCTTTTGCAACAACTTTAGTAAACCATAAAATTGCGCAACGGTTTGGGGCAATTCTTCCCTTGCTTCTTTTTGGAGATTGTGGTGTTTTAGTTTTTTTTCTAAAAATTGTTTAATTTCTTTTTGAGGATATTTTTCTTTTTGCAGCAGTTCTACATCAAGCTTTTTGGCTAGCTCTTTTAGCTCTTTAATCGGATTTTCCAAGAGATTGTCAAAAAGAATAAATGCTCTTGGTATGGAACGACTTTGGTATTCTGCTTGGAAGAGGTAATTGAGCCAAAGTACCATTGTTTTTTGCAGTGAAAATCCGTTTCTTTTCGCTAAAGAATGTGCTATTTCTAAAGGGTGTCTCAATACGATTACTGCACAAATATCGCTTTTTGGGGACTTTAGTGCCTCTATCCAAAAGGGCATTAACAAGGACAAACGGGGGTCTTTGATGGCAATGTTGGTGGCGTTTTTATATTGTTTTTCCCATAGTTCTTCAAAGGCAACAAGCGCACTTTCTTTGGCTGCTTTTGGCAGGTTTTTTTCTTGGTACAAAAAGGGGGTGTCCCAACGATAATTGGCTTCTGTCAGCAACGTTTCATTGAGTTCTATGACGCCATTATTTTCAAAAAAACCTTTTAGATTTTCACTTGATGCGCCTATTAAATCGCTCCCTAAGTCCCATCCTAACAATTGTAATACCCCTGAAAAGGCGGAGGTGCCACTTCGGTGTATTCCTGTAATGAGTAAGGATATTTGTTTACTTTCCATTTTTATTTTGGGAAATTGATAGATTAGAAAATTAGGCATTTTTAATTTAATAAATATTCATTTTAGCTAAATATTTTTTCGACAAATAATTAAAAATAATAGTATGTAAAGTCTTTATTGGATTATTGAGTAAATAAGGGAACGATTTTAGTGAGGCGAAAAGGGCACAGTAACTGCCTTATTATCAATTCTTTACGAAATTTTTAATTTGCGTTTTATTTAGGCTACCCACTTATGGTATTTTTTAAAAAGGAGCGAATGGTTTGGTGCTTTGTCGTTGCGTTTTGTCCTGCTATTCGTTCTTATGGTGGCTGGCCTGCGCTGCGGGCAGACACTTGAGGTCTGCCCCTACACCGCCACCATACCACTGCTATCAGGGCTATTTTGCATGGGCTGAACTTCTATCTGCAGTGGTTCTGACGGTGCAACATAGACTCGATAGTAGCGGAATGGCTTCTTTTCGTTTTTGTGGTTTAAGTGGTTTTTGTAGTTGCTTTACTTTTATAGACTTGTTGTTCCTTAGCCATATTAGCGGATAGCGAGACCATGTGTGACGACGGAGCATCCCCCCGTTCTCTCCTAATTGTTATAAGACAAAAACTATACCTTTTTTTGTTTCTGTTTTTTTTTCTCCATCAATTGTCGATATAGGGGAATGACGACTTCTGGTGTATCTATTGTAACAACTTGTCCTTGATGTAATAAAAGGACTCGGTTGCAATGTCGTTTTATGGTTTGTAGTTGGTGACTTACGTGTATGATGGTTCTACCTTCTACGACGGACTTTTGAAAGATTTCTTCTGATTTTTTTCTAAAGCTAATGTCTCCTACACCCCCAAAAAATTCGTCCATTAAAAAAATGTCTGCTTTGGCGTGAATTGCTACCCCAAATGCCAAGCGACTCCGCATGCCTGTCGAGTAAAATTTAACTTGTGTATCAACAAAATTTTCGAGTTCGGCAAATTCTATAATTTGATGGAAAGCTTCGCCTATTTCTCGAAAAGTAAGCCCTAAAACGGAGCCATTGATGTAGATATTTTCTCTGGCTGTTAGATTCGGATCGAACCCCATACCCAATGCCAACCGAATGATTTTGCCATTGACTTCGACTTCTCCCCCTTCGTCGGGCGGAAATGCACCCATAATGATTTTGAGTAAGGTCGATTTGCCGCTTCCATTGTGTCCTATAATCCCAAAAAATTCTCCTTTGTAAATGTCTAAATTAACGTTTTGGAGTGCTTTGAGGGATCGTAATTTGCTGTCACTAAAGATGCTAAAAATGCGATCTCGAATAGAATCGGTACTTGCATCCTTTAATTTAAAGGTTTTGTTGATATTTTTTAGGTGTATAACGACTTTTTTTGACTCCATTGTGTGGGTTTCCTTGTTTTTCGTGGACAAAGTTACGTATTTTTTTTGTGCTGTTGTGCTGTTGTGCTGTTGTGCTGTTGTGCTGTTGTGCTGTTGTGCTGTATGTTTTTTTTCAATTACAAAACCTAAAGAGTTGCGGTACTAAGAACTATGGCACTACAGAACCAAAAACTACGGCACGATAAAAACTCAAAGTTTCTCGGCTGCTTTATGGGAATAGCGTTTGAATAGGAAGACGCTGATGCCTAATAAGATGAGGGCGTACACAAAATTGTAGAAAAATAGGAAAAAATCGGGTTGGTTGCCATATAAGGCGACTTCTCTAAAGTTGATAATGATGCCTGATGCAGGGTGTAGGTAGATAAGAATTGGGGCTTTTTCCATCAGGTCTTCGGCGCGAAAAAAGATGGGAGCTGACCAAAATCCTGCCAATAACATCATATCCCAGAGATGTTCTATGTCTCGAAGGTAGATGTGGATTGTTGAGAGTAAAATGCCTGTGCCTAATGTCATTAGGAAGAAATTGAAAAGTAGTAGGGGCAAATAAATTAGGGTGGTATAGGCTGCTATTCCCGATAAAAAGCTTATCAAAAAGTAGGCACCAATGTTGAAGACAAAGCCGAAAAATACGCCAATGGCTGAGGCTAAATAAAGGTCTAATTTGTTGAATTGTATGTTCTCTATAAGGTATCTTTTAGAACGGAGGACGCTTAGGCTTTTTTTGGTGCATTCTGAATAAAACATCCAAAACAATAAGCCTGAAAATAGATACAATACATAATTTTCGATTTCTACGCCCATAATGTAGGTAAAGGCTACGTAATAGACTGCTAGGCGAAAAAGGGGGTTTAATAATGCCCATACAATGCCTAATGCGTTGTCATAATAGCGTTTGCGAAATTCAATGCTCGCTAATTTCCATATCAATTCTAACCGATTGTTTTCGGGTATGTAGGGAATTAATGGTTTTATGAGTTGACTTAGCATTTTGGTTTTTGTGGTTTTTGTGGTTTTTGTGGTTTTTGTGGTTTTTGTGGTTTTTGTGGTTGCTGCAACTACAGAACCCACTTAAACGACAAAAACCACTTAAACTAACGAAGTGATTCGTTGTAAAGGTAAACAGAATTGACGAGATGTTTGGGGGCTTTTTTGCGGAAGACGAAGTGAGAGATGGCACCTGTAAGGCTTGTTCCATAAAATGCTACAAACAGTGGTCTTATATTGCGTTGATTACCATAGGCTTGCAGGACAAAGGGGGCGGCAAACCAACTCGCTGCGGCAATATAAAGGGAATACCGTGAAATCTTGACGCTGCGTGTAAAACGTCCAAATTCTGCAAATGCGGCTTCATTGATCTTTAAGTGGGGTTCTAATTCTTTTGCCATCCAACCGACAGGACGAAAATCTTGTTCCCCTACTTTAAAGATATAGGCAGGTGGTTTTTTGACTTTCATGGCTAAAGTTGGCATCAAATCCATTGGGCGATAGGCTTTTAGGTAGATTTTATCTTGTGCGGAGGTTTCGCTACAAATTCCGCAAAAAAGAAAGAGTATCCATATTTTTATCCAATAATGTTTCATGTTTGTGTGTGTTAGGTTATTTTATATTCTACCATCTCCTTGATTCCTTTAGAGCATCTTTTTTCTACAGATGAAACATCCTCTAAACGAGCTTATTTCGTACCTATTCCTAAATTATTTCACAGGCTTCTTCATCAATGTCTTTATATTTAACGCCTTCTTTTTTTAATATTTCTCGTCCATTGCTAAGGTTGTGGCTGTTTAAAATAGTCCTGATTTCTAAAATTCTAAAGCTTAATTTCTAGATTCTAAAGCTACTTTGGTGATATTGATAAAGCCCCTCTAAAATAGCCCTGATAGTAGTGGTTGGAAGCTTGCGTTGGCTGCCTTATTCGGTTCATATGCGAAAATGGAAGGCATTTTGGAAATGCCTTCCAATACGGTACAAAACGTGAGAAAATGGAAGGCATTTTGGAAATGCCTTCCATTAACGGATAGCAGGCCTTTCCGTCACGACGAAGCTCCTGACAGTTCGCTCCTTTTTATTTTTTTTATTCAGAAAATCAGTTTTTTTGTTAGTCAATCTTTACCCAAACAACAAACCTTTGAATCACGGATTGTATAACTACAAAAACTACAAAAATCGCTTAAACCACAAAAACTACCCATATCTTTGTAATTCATGAAATTGAACCATCAAAATAATAGGTTTTTTGGGATTGTAACGGGATTTATCGCTCTTTTCTTGCTTTTTCCTTGCATCTTAACAGCGCAAACAGCCGATACTTTGGTCCGTAAAGATACGACGAAAGTTGTTGAAATGGAAGATATTGTTGTTACGGATCATACGATAGAAACTCAAGTAATTCGGCAAAAATTGCCTACTTATACGGAAAATATCTCGACGCTACTTGCCAACCAATCCGCTTTGCATATTAGAAATTACAATGCTGGTGGGGTCAGTTCTGCGAGTTATCGGGGGCATTCGGCGGCTCAAATACAAGTGCAATGGCAGGGGTTTTCGATTAATTCGCCGATGCATGGGCAAAGCGATTTGTCTTTGGTGGAAATTCCTTTTACCAATCAAGTGCGTATTGAAAATGGCATTGAATCCGTTGCCAGTGGTTCGGGTGGCTTGGGTGGCAAAATTAGTTTTAATGCCCAAAAACCTCGTTTTAAAGAGAAAAGTGTTTCGCTGCTTGCTTCGCAAAATATCGGCAGCTTTGGCAATTTTCATTCTACGTTGCAAGTTCAATATCACCTTCCAAAATTCAATAGTATTACGACGATAAGTAACAAAATTGCCAAAAACGATTATCCTTATACTTGGGAAGGACAAACACTTCGTCTGCAACACGCCAATCTCAATCAGCAATCTATTCAACAGGCGTTTTATGGAAAATTAAAGAAGGGACACAACGTTTCTGCCCATTTGTGGCTGTATCGAGCAGACCGAAATATTCCAGATATTGCAGGTTCGGTAGATACTTTTAATACACATCATCAGTTTGACAGAGGGATTCGTGCCAATATCAATTACCAAAAATACATTAAAAAATTAGGCAAGATTTCATTTCATTCTGCTTATTTTAATGAATTTATCGACTATGATGACGACCCAAGCAGTTTTGAAAGTGTCAAAAATCGTCTCCAATATCAATCTGTTTTCAAGAAATTTCAAGTTTATGTGAAGGGCTACAATGAATTTCTTTGGGCGCATTCTCAAAATTATGAAAATCCGCCCCATCGTCGCCAATTTGGAGCATCAACGGAAGTAATTTACCGCTACAAACACTGGATTGCCAAAGGGCTTTTGCTGAAAGAATGGACGAATGATTTTAAGAATTTGCCCTTGTTGCCCACGTTTAGCCTAAAATATAAAACTTTGTTCGATTGGAAGTGGGACATTGCCTATAATGTGGGCAAAAATTATCGTTATCCGACCTTCAATGAATTGTATTGGGCGCAAGGTGGGAATACCGCTTTGGTTGCAGAATCTGGATGGTCGCACGAAGCCAATTTTAATGCCATACTGAAAGACCTCAAAATCAATTTTACGGCATATTATGGCAACATCGACAATTGGATTCAGTGGACGCCTGCCGAAACGGGTTATTGGACTGCCCAAAATCTCAAAAAGGTTCGCAAACAGGGCGTTGAAACGGTACTTACTTATAGGTTAAGCAACTACAAAAGCAATAAATTCACCTTCCTATTTTTGTACACCTATACCCAAGCCACCAATCAAGAGACGACCAATCCTTTGGATCAATCTTTGGGCAAACAGCTCATTTATGTTCCCTTGCATCAGGGCAAATTTTCGGTACAATACAGGGATAGCAAAGACCGTTTTCATAGTGAAATCACGCAACTCCTTGTTGGTCAGCGTTTTGTCACGTCGGACAATTCACAAAGTCTGCCTGCATATGCGCTGACCAATCTCAGTGCTGCCTACACTTTTCCGCTCAAAAAACACAAGCTCACGACGATTCTACAGCTAAATAATATTTTCAATACGCAATACCAGACCATCGCTCAACGTCCTATGATGGGTCGGAATTATGGGTTTCGGGTGTTGTTTGTTTGGTAGTGCTTGGTTCTTAGTTCTTGGTGCTTGGTACGGAACTGTTTTAAACTTAATAAGGAGAGAATGGTTTATCTTTCATCGTGGCGGAAAGGCCCGCTATTCGCTACTATACCAAATGCCAATTCGGGCAGACACATGGGTCTGCCCCTACAAGCCTACGCTGCTTTGGTATAACGCTACTATCGGGTCTATTTTGCAAGGACAGAACAACTTATATGTGCTTAAATAAACTAAAATAACTTATATGGTTTTTTGCGAAAAAAAAACAATATTACTCTTGCTATCGTTGGGGCTAACCATTTTCGGCTGCAAAAAACCTGTTGATGATACTACGTCTATTACCATACCTTTACAGAATGGGTTGATTGTGTTGAATGAAGGGACGTTTAATTTCAATACAGCATCTGTTTCCTTTCTTGGGGAAGATACGAGCCTCCACCATATATTCCAGACCCAGAATGATCGAATTTTAGGAGATGTCGCACAATCCATTACTTTTTATGAGGACAAAGCCTATATTGTTGTCAATAATTCCAATAAAATAGAGGTTGTGCAAGCGAATGATTTTTTGCATCAAAAAACGGTGCAAAACCTTGTATCTCCCCGTTATTTACAGCCGATTTCGGAAACAAAAGCCTATATCACCAATTTTTACCAAGCTCGTATAGATGTGTTTGACTTGGTCAATGATGCTGTCACGCACTCGCTTACCTTCGATTGTCCGCCCGATATTCCCGATTACGAATGTGGTTTTAATAAAATGGCTTCTATTGATGGTCGCTTATGGGTTTCCCATATTAGTCTGCCTGAACTTTGGGTATTTGATACGGAAAATGATAGCTTACTTCATACCATTACCCTTGATTTTATGGTCAATGACATGCTTTTGGACGAAAACAATATGCTTTGGGTGGCAAGTTTTGAATTGGAGGGCGAAGGGGGCAAACTCTACCAAATTGATCCTATAACCACGGAAATACTACAACAAATTCCTCTCAATAATCTTAAAGGGTTTTATAAAAACTTATCCCTCCACGAGAATCAGCTTTACCTATCAGGCAAAGAAACAATCTATACGCTCAATGTCAATGAAAATCCTGCCACTCCTACCCTCTTTTACGAAAATGAAACGCTGAATATTTATGGTATTGCGACGACCAGTGATGGGACAATTTACCTTACTGAAGCGTTGGATTTTTTGCAACAGGGCTTTATTTTTCGGCTCAATCCTGATACGAAGGTGCTTACGGATACTTTGCAAGGGGGTATTATACCGAGCCAGGTTTATGAGCGGTGATTGAGGAGTCTATTTATTCCGTTCTGACTGTGCAAAATAGCCCCGATAGCAGCGTTATAGCTAACCATGTGCTGTAGTTCTTGGTTCTTAGTGCTGTGGTTCGGTTCTGCTGTGATCTATGTTTTTTGTTAGCTATAGTAGCGGATAGCGGGCCTTTCCGTTGCGACGAAGTGGCTGGCCTTTCGCTCCAAATTAAGATTTTAAAAGAATAAAAAATTTGTCCAATCTCCTTTATTTCATTCCACCTATTTCCTTGAAAAACCAAATTAGGCACGAACGGTCAAATTGCGTAGCCAGTGGTCGATGATGACTAAGGCTGCCATCGCTTCGACAATGGGAACGGCACGAGGAACGACGCAAGGGTCATGGCGTCCTTTGCCTTCTACTTTAACGGCATCACCAGATTGATCTACTGAATCTTGTGGGCGCATCAAGGTAGCGACAGGTTTAAAACCCACTCGACAGTAAATGTCCATGCCATTGGAAATACCGCCTTGAATCCCGCCCGAATAATTGCTTTGGGTTTCAATCGTTCCTGCTTTGTTTTCAAAGACATCGTTGTGTTCTGAACCTCGCATGGTGACGCCCTCAAAACCTGATCCGTATTCAAAGCCTTTGACGGCATTGATGCTCAACATGGCTTTGCCTAAATCGGCGTGTAATTTGTCGAAAACGGGTTCGCCTAAACCGACGGGACAGCCTTGTATGACGCAATCAACAATGCCACCTACCGTATCGCCCTCTTTGCGGATGGCTTTGATGTAGTCAATCATTTTTACTGCCATTGTTGCATCGGCTGTACGGACTATGTTTTTTTCGATTTCTGTAAAATCTAATTCTTGGTAGGGTTTTTCTAATTTTAGGTTGCCGACTTGGGAGACGTAGGCGGTGATGGTAATCCCTTTTTGGGTGAGAAAGGCTTTGGCTATCGCTGCTGCTGCAACACGGGCGGCGGTTTCTCTTGCGGAGGAACGTCCGCCCCCTCTATAATCTCGAACACCGTATTTTTTGTCGTAGGTGTAATCGGCGTGGGATGGGCGGTATTTATCTTTGATGTGGGAGTAGTCTTTGGATTTTTGGTCTTTGTTTTGGATGTATAGGGAGATGGGCGTTCCTGTGGTTTGTCCTTCAAAAATGCCTGAAAGAATTTGTACTTGGTCGCTTTCTTTTCGTTGGGTAACGATGTTGGATTGTCCTGGTTTGCGACGGTCTAAGTCTTTTTGGATATCTTCTATGTCTATGGTGATTCCTGCGGGGCAGCCGTCTATGATAACGCCTATGCCTATTCCATGTGATTCGCCAAAGGTGGAGATTCTAAAAATCTGTCCAAATGTATTTCCTGCCATTGTGCTTGTTTTTTTTATTGCAAAAGTAATCTATCTGGGGGAATTGGGAGAGATGAAATAGACTTTAATAAAATCAACAAAATCAGTTATATTTGTAAGGAAACAAAAGTATAATTATGAGAAATTTGGAAAAACGCTATCAACTTAGCCTAAAACCTTATAGAGAATTCAAGTAAAGAAAATTCACATAATATAAATCTGCATACATATATTGCTAATTGTAAAATATTTAAAAGCGCAATAAGTCTATAAATCTTCATACCAAATTCTTTAGAGATTTTATTTTGATGTTTTTTTGTCTAAAAAAAATTCGTTTTTTTTTACCAATGTAAATGATTAATTGTAACTTGCAATCATAATCGTATGAAAGATGTGAGTAGCTACATAATTTCTTTCATATAATGTTCTCTCTTATTTCCAAAGATTGAGGACCAATGAACATGGGAAACCCTATTATGAATAAAATGAACAAGCCTCTGAAAATCTCAGGGGCTTTCTATTTTCTATTACTTCTGTCATTTATAGCCTGTCAACAATCTCCTAAAACTTCTTCTTCTTCTCTGCCTATTGTCCTGAAAGGGGAAACTATGGGAACTACCTATAGTATCATTTATTATGATGTTCAAAAACGACATTTGCAAAGCAGTATTGATTCTTTTTTGATTGCTTTCGACCGTTCTATTTCTACGTATAATCCCAAATCTGTTATTTCGGCTTTTAATAAGAACAAAAGTCTGGCTACAAATGATCGTTACCTCAAAACGCTCTTTCACGAGTCCACTAAAATTCACCAACAGACGGATGGTTTTTTTGATCCCACGGTGATGCCTTTGGTCAATCACTGGGGTTTTGGGAATCAGCAAAAGAAAGAGGTAAGTGCCGCTTCTGTCGATTCTCTTTTGGCGTTGATTGGCTTTGAAAGGATTGGCTTGGTGCAGCAAACTCCACAACAGTACACGCTTAAAAAACAAAATCCTTTGTCTCAACTTGATTTTAATGCCATTGCCAAAGGTTATGGGGTTGATTTGGTGGGCGAATTGTTGGAGGGGCGTAAGGTCACGAACTATTTGGTCGAAATCGGTGGGGAGATGCGGGCTTCTGGGCAAAAACCGAATGGAGATTTTTGGAAGGTTGCTATTGATAGACCGATTGATACGCTCAAAACTCGTTTGCAGGAAGCGGGGCTTTTGCTCAAAAACCAGTCTTTGGCGAGTTCGGGCAATTATCGTAATTTTTATGTGAAGGATGGGCAGAAAATTGTGCATACTATCAATCCTAAAACGGGCTATCCTGAAATTTCTCGTTTGTTGAGTGCGTCGATTGTGGCGTCTTCTTGTATGTATGCGGATGCTTATGCAACGGCTTGTATGGTCATGGGTTTGGAGAAGGCAAAGGTCTTTGTGCAAGAACATCCTGAGATTCAGGCTTTGCTTATTTATGCGGAGGAGGATGGGGTTTTGCAGACTTGGGAGACAGAGGGGTTGGAACGGCTTTTTTAGTTTTTGTGGTTTTTGTGGTTTTTGTAGTTTATGTGGTTGTTTTGTTTCTTAGTGCTTGGTGCTGTGGTTTTGGGTGGGCATGTTTTTTTTGGTTCTTAACCTGAAGACGTTGCAGTGCAACGTCTCTACGAGGTATTTTAAAAATCTGTGTAATCCTCTATACATCCTTTAAAATCCGTGATTCAAAGACGTTGCAGTGCAACGTCTCTACGAGGTATTTTAAAAATCTGTGTAATCCTATACATCCTTTAAAATCCGTGATTCAAAGACGTTGCAGTGCAACGTCTCTACGAGGTATTTTAAAAATCTGTGTAATCTTCTATACATCCTTCAAAATCCGTGATTCCCAACCTTGATGTAGGGGTTCTGACCATCCAAAATAGACCCGATAGTAGTGGTTGGATCCTGCGTTGGCTGCCTTGTTCGGTTCATTTGTGGAAATGAAAGGCATTTTGGAAATGCCTTTCAAGACGGTTCGGTACGTGAGAAAATGCAAGGCATCTTGGAGATGCCATCCATTAGCGGATAGCGGGCCTTTCCGTTGCGACGAAGCTTTTTCCTTTCTCTCCTAAAAAAATTTATTTAAGAAATAGAGCTTGTCAAGGATAGGATGCCTAAGTAGTAGCTTTTCATACCGAAGCCTGAGATGCAGCCTTTGACGACGGGGCTTAGGTAGGAATGGTGACGGAAACGTTCTCTTGCCAGGGGGTTGGAGATGTGGACTTCGATGACGGGGGTGGTGATGGCGGATATGGCGTCGGCGATGGCGAGGGAGGTGTGGGTGTAGGCACCTGCATTGAGAATGATGCCGTCGTGGGTAAAGCCGATTGCTTGGATTTTGTCCACTAATGCGCCTTCGGAATTGCTTTGGAAATGGGCTAATTCTTGTTTGGGGAATTTGGCTTGGAGTATTGTAAAGTAGTCGGCAAAGGTCTGTGTGCCGTATATTTCTGGCTCTCGTTTGCCTAATAAATTGAGGTTGGGACCGTTTATGATTGTTATTTTCATTTTCGTTAGTTTTTGTGGTTTTTGTGGTTTTTGTAGTTTCGTTAACTAGTCCCAAATCCAAACATTATTTTTTTTCTTCTGCAATGTTCCTTTTAACGCAAACACTTCCTAGCGGTTTAGAACTACATAAACCACAAAAACTACTTAAACCACAAAAACCAATCACGGATATTCCCGACTCACCAAATCTGCTGCATCTTGCTCGTCGTTATTGTCTGAGATGGTTATGTCGTGGAAGACAGCTTCTTGGCCCGAGGGGCATGTGAGGTCGCCAAAACCGCATTCGGAGTAGGTGAAGATGCGGTAATTGCCTGGACGCAAATAGTCAAATTTATAGCTGCCGTCGTAACTGGTTCGGGTATCGTCGTCAAAACCCTCGCCTTCTTCGCCTCCATAGATGAGGTAAACCCGGTGTTCGGATGCAGGATAGGTGTCCAATACAAGGGTTTGATTGAGGTATTCTTCGGTCATGACCGTTCCCGTAATGCTTCCGCCTCCACCTTCTCCTGGTGCTTTTTCACAGGCGGTAAAAGATAATATTAGGGGTAGCACTCCCCAATAGTATAGGTATTTTGATAAAGTGTTGTTTGACATAAGGCAGCAAAGCTACTCAATAAAGTTTGAATGAATATATTTTATGACTCAAATTTAACAATTTCTTTGACAAAAAGGCTTATTTTCAGGTTACCAAATAGTGTACAATGCATATAATTTTAAAAATTTCTATTTGGCTTTTATCACTATATTTTATACCTTTTATGCTTGTGCAAAGGCCAAAGACCTAAACACTTGAAAATGAGACCATAAATGATGGAAAATTCATATTTTTTTATGGAGACAACGGTTTGTCTTTCAAAATACCGCATGGGCCCGCTATTCGCTACTATACCAAATGCCCTTGCAGTGCCTACAATGCCTTTCTGCGCCTCACTGCTTTGGTATAACGCTACTATCGGGTCTATTTTGGATGGATAAGACCTTTGATTATGGTTTTTATTGGATGTATTCATCCTAAACTAATACTGACAACTTTCTTTTCCTCTCTCTCTCTATCAAACTATACACACATTATGAAATTTCACACACATATAACAACATACTTTTCTATAAGATTATTTTGGGTATCTTTTCTTTTGATTTTATATCCATTGGTACAATATAGCCAGAATAACTATGTTACTTTGGGCGATGCTCCTATCAATCCTTGTCAAGAAACAATATTCACCTTACCTTATGAGGCTTGTCCTACAGGTGGTTATTTACTATTCTTTACATTAGATAATCCTATAATTGATTGCCCTGATACTTCTGATACGTTGATGCTAACAATTTACGATGCTAATGCAGGAATAGATGACACGGTAGAGGTCTGTAATGATATGTTACTCGTTTTAACGAATTACAATACAGGTGGTGACGCAGGTGGTACTTGGAGTTTAAATCCAACAACGCCCAATGTTCCTATTCCAGATGTCTTTAATGAAACAAACGCCACTTTCGAGACAAACAATCATCCTAGCGGAACATACATTTTCAACTACATCCTTGGCACACCACAAGATGCTTGTACAGATACAGCTACAATTACAGTAATCATTACCGAAACTCCTTCTATTACGCTTCCTGATTTATCTTTCTGTGAAACAGGCCTTTCCTTACAAGATGTTATCGACAACACTACTTATGAGATAGGGAATGGCTTAGGTACACATACCTTATATTATAGCGATGACAATACACCACCTGGAACGCTTACAGATTCTGCCAATGTTGCAGGGCCTTATGAGCTTTTCTACGAAGAAAATGGGTGTACCACATTCACTTTCTTTGAAGTCAATGAAAACTGTGCTTGTCCAATGGATTTAACAACCATGGATGACCTAAATATTTGTTCAGAATTAACGTTCTCTCTAACAGCCACTGTTGTTGGTGACGGAACAGCCAACTTTGCTTGGGTAGACCTAGACTTATTACCCATAGATCCAAACAATATCGTATTGCCACCAAATATGGGATGTGAGCCCGTCAATTATAGCTTCTTTGTTACAGGAAATTGTGTGGGTGATGGAAGCATCATCAATACAATTGACAATGATGTCGTAATAACCATTTATCCAACACAACAAGAACCAGATATTTTACTATTAGATGATCTTTGTCAATACCAAGTACAACCCATTTGTCCAATGGATTCTTTAAGTATTGAAACTTTTGTACTACCTCCAGGAAGCAATGCAAATGATACCATTATCACCGTCATCAGCCAATATCCTGAACATCCATGTGCATCAACAGATTTCATGGTCAATTATGAAGAATGTGCATCCGATTGTCCAACCGTCGATATTACGACTCCACCTGCTCAATGTGTTGGAAGTCCAATCATTGATATAGAATTATTTATTTCTTCGACAGCAGCAGGAACTTGGAATCAAATTGATGGTCCTACACCTAACTTGCTCACAGGCACAACATTTAATACGCCTAATGCAACAGTCGGAGAATATACTTTAGCCTTTATAGTGGATGAGCCAATTACAGATTGTCCAGAACAATACAATATGGTTATCACAGTGATTGATGGAGCAAATGCAGGAACGGCAACCAATAACACACTTTGTATCAATGATTTGGCAGATTACAATTTAAATGGGTTATTGACAGGAGCAAATACGGGTGGTTTCTGGGAAGAAAACCCAACCAATCCTCTAACAGGTGCAGGTTTTATCAATAATGGCACACTCACCCCTGCCAACTATCCTATCGGAGATTACGAATTCTTATACATCATCAATTCGACTTGTGGCAACGACACTGCTTTTGCAATGATTCAATTAAATGAAAATCCTACAGTTGAGTTTGCGTTCACGGAATTAGCGGTTTGTAATACAACGGCGGATGGATCTATTGTTAATTTCAATAACTTTATCAATAGTGGCGATATGACTGGAACTTGGTTCGATACTCAAAATACGGGTGTTGATTTAACAGATCTATCTTCGGTAGATTTCAACACAGTTCCACCTATTGATTTTGAATTTACCTACATCACCAATAGTGCTGTCAGTTCTTGTGATGAAACAGAATATACCGTCACAGTTTCCGTCCTCAATTGCTTGTGTAGCGATGTAAGTACAAGGATTCCAAATGATAGTCTTTGTTCTGCCAATGCTGCCTATACTTTATCACAATTAGTCAATAGCCCAAGTACAGAAGGTTACTGGACAATAACCAATACGCCACTAGGTAATAGTCCTGCAACGATTATTGATTCCTTAACTTTCATTACAGATGGTTCTGATGAAGGTGTTTATACCATTCGATTCACGCCTTACGAAAACCTTCCTGCTGACTGTGAGCAATTCTCTGAGCAAGAACTCTGGGTATTCAATCCTGCCAATGCTGGAGATGGTGGTACAGGCAATCTTTGCAATACAGACAACATCGCTTTCGACCTCATTCAATTAATTGAAAATGCACCCGATACGGACGGAACATGGCATTTATTAGATGGTATAGTACTGCCCAACAGCTATGATCCAATCAATGGCACACTCAATCCATTGAACCAAGAAGCAGGCATTTATCAATTCTCCTATGTAGTCGAAGGAATGGGCAATTGCCCAGTCGATTCAACAATCATTGCCATAGAAATTGAAGGCGTTGGCACAATGGATGTTGTTGGTAACATCGTACTTTGTGAAACGCTTCCCGATAGTTTACGCATTGACCTCAATACTTTACTAAGCAATGAAATAGAAGGTAACTGGGAAGATATAAGCAATTCTGGTGCAGGTGTTCCTGTAGCCGATTTCAACAACATCGCACCAGGCTCATATATGTTTGAGTTCACCCCTATTTCTAATTGTACGAATCAAACGTATCCTGTCCTAATCACCAAAGAAGCTTGCAGCAATTGGGTCACACTTCCCAATGCTTTCAGCCCTAACAGCGATGGCATCAATGATAAGTTTAGAGAATACGGATCAAACCTAGTTGAAATCAACTTGACCGTATACAACCGATGGGGACAATTAGTTTTTGAAACCAACACTTTAGGACAAGGTTGGGACGGAACATTCAACAACGAAGAGCAAGATATAGGCACCTACATCTACTACATCAAAGCCACATTTGATGACGGAACCAGCGAAGCCATCAAAGGGACTGTCACACTGATTCGATAACACGAAAACCCACCGCACCATTATCATTTAGACCATCCAACATAGACCTGATAGTAGTGGTATGGTGGCGTAGACCCCATGTGTCTACCCGAAGCGCAGGCCCGCCACCATAAGAACGGATAGCAGGCCCAAACGAACAGACGAAGCAACCCACCGTCGTCTCCAAATAGCATTAAAACCAAAAAGCGATATTGTTTTATGGACAATATCGCTTTTTATTTTTTTTAGGAGAGAAAGGACACTGCCTCCGTCGTCAAGCATGCTCCTGCTGTCCGCTACTATGCCAGCCTACGCAAAACCTCTTAGCCATGCTTCAGCATAACGCTACCATCAGGTCTATTTTGCATGGACAGAACCCCTTAGAACTTTAAGAATTGAACCACTTTAGAATTTAGAATTGAAAGTATTCCTCATTTTACTTCCATCGTTTTCTTTTGTTTTGTTCCCCTACTCCATTCAATAATCGCATGCAAATCTACGACAATTCCAAGATGTATCGTATTGCTTAAATATTGAAAAGACGATTGGGGGATTTGAACAAAACTCAATGCGCCATAAAAATTCACTTTTTTTGTACCCGCTTCTAATTAAAAAAATAATGATCTTGATTATTAATTGCTTGTACGCCCAACACCAAATCATTATTTTTTTATCATTTTTTTAAGGTGTGTTGTATCTTGTCCACCCACTTAGCTATAAAAAAACTCGAATTATCAAGTTTATAAACAATTCGAGTTTTCAAAATATTTTAGAGTTTCTTTACCTATTTAAAAGGATTGGCATAACGCTGGTCTTGTAAGAAAGTCTCATCTGTAAAAGTATTTAAGAAAGCAACCAAAGCCGCTTTATCTTCACTACTAAAATTAAACTTCATAGGCTCACCCCAAGAACTTTCTCCTTCTCGAAGCTCTCTACTCAAATTAGGGTGATTTTTAATACCTGTACTATAATGCTCAATAACATCCTCCAAACTAGCAAGACTACCATCATGCATATAAGGTCCTGTCAAAGCGATGTTGCGTAAAGTAGGTACTTTGAACATACCATAATCACTAGAGGAAGCATTTGGCAAATCACCAATACCTGCATCCACATACTCCAGTTCCAAACCATTATTTGCCTTCATTTTGAGCGGTCTACTATTTGTTGCATTATGACAACTTGCACAGTTTTGGACAAAAAGTGTTTTTCCTAAATTTTGTTGTGCTGTAAAACCAGGAAGACTATTATTGATAAGACTGTAATCATCAACATCTCCAAATTCCTCATAATACTTATCTAAAGCTTGATCATAAGTAGAATTGGTGCTACCCATTGCATTAATAAACTCACTAACCGCATCTAAAACCTGATCGTTTGTAACCTGATTACTTTCTCCGAAAGCTGCTTTAAAGAGTGGTCCATAATATTCTTGTTCATTCACACGCTCCACTACCTCATGAATTTCCATACCCATTTCCTTCTCGTTGGCAAAGGTCTGCTTGCTTTGTTCTTGTACGGTACTTGCTCGGTTGTCCCAAAAGAAAGGAATGCCGTTACCACCATTAGTCTCATTGCCATAATACACATTAAAATTAAAGACAGAACCCAATGCCAGCGAATTACGATCAGTGTCTCTATCTAAAATTCCTTTACTAAAAGCGACATCATCAGAAAAAGCCAATTCTTGTTTATGACAAGAAGCACAAGAGATGCTTCTATCTTCAGAAAGATTTTCATCATAAAACAAAACCCGTCCTAAAGTGGCTAAATTATCATTAAAAGACCTTGTTGAGCCACTAAAGAAGAAGGAAGTATTAGTATAATTAGGAAAGTGTATGGTATAATCTGTTGGCTCATTAGGTAAGTTAAGATGATTACTTACCAACTTGTAGTCCTCTGCTGTATAAATATCAATATTGACACCATCTTTGGCACAATTGGAAAAGCCAAGGAGGAATACAAAAAAGGAAGCAAATAATATTTTATTTCTTGTCATGATGCGATTATTTTGGGTGAACACTGCTGGTATAAAACGAAAAAAGTCAATAAAAATACAATTTATATAAAAAATTTCAGCTATCAAAACCGTTTTTTTATAAAAACGTAGGTTTCTATGAAATGGCTGCCTACATAATCTACTGAAAAACAAACACTTATCTAAAAAATAAAAGACTTTACAATAAGCAATCCAATATACTTTTTAACACTTTCCTCTCAATAAAAACGACAAAAACTAAAAAACCAAAGACTCCAAGACCACATCCCCTTCTCCCCGAATCTCCAACTGAATCTCCTTGTTTTCCCAATCAATCCCAATCATCCCAAAATTCAACTCCCGAATCAATTTACCTTGTCGATAAGGGTTAACTTCCTTTTTATTGCCTTTATAACAATGCGTCAAACCACTTGATGTCACCTCATAGACAGGCTCTTGCATATTGTCCGCTTGATAACTACAAATCTCTCCAACATGACGATCTCCGCTAATTAAAACAACATTGGGTACTTTATAAGAAGCCAACAAATCAAAAAAACGCTGTCTTGCCTTCGGAAAATTCGCCCATTTCTCAAAGCGGTGTTCTGTTGGGATAAACTGAATGCCGCTACCTACAATATGGACTTGTGCCGTACTCTCAGATAACTCCTGTTCCAACCAAGTCCATTGAGCCTCTCCCAATATATCACCCTCTTCATTTGGAATATTATGCCCTTTGATATCTTTATTAAGCGGATCTCTGAAACTCCGAGCATCCAACAAAATTAGCTTTACTTGTGTTCCTTCTGTTCCATAAAGATAGCTTGTATGCGCTCCCGCTCGTTCTCTCGCAGGATTGTCCGCTTCAATATCCAAGAAATCAAACAAGACCTCTTTACTTTCTGCTTTTTTGGGATATTCTTTACCACCATCATTTACGCCATAGTCATGGTCATCCCAAATACCAACAATGTCACAATCTGACTGATACAGTTGTTGATAGGCTTCATTCGATTTTTGGGCTGCATACTTTTCTCGCAGAACCGCCATATTCTCTGTATCACCATAAACAATGTCTCCCAGCCAAACCCAAACATCAGGGTCATTCTTGATGATGGCATCCCATAAAGGTTGCGCCTTGGTATGCTTATTACACGACCCAAAAGCAAAGGACGACACTTTTTGAGAACGGTCAAACCTCTCCTGACGTTGCTCATATTCAACCTGTGGCTGCTTACAAGAAAGTAAAACAAACCAACTTCCAACAACACAAAAAACCAATAAAAAAACAAACTTAATGTACTTCATAGTTTTGGTATTTTAACCTCATTCTTCTCATTGTTGACCAGTACAATTATTGAGTTTCTTCTGCAATATTCCTTTCAACACAAAGGCGCAAAAGTTACAATGAATTATAACAAAAACACATCTTGCGAAACTTATATTTAAGTTGATATATACTGTTCTCTAAAAATGTACTAGCCAACAATAATTTTAACCTTTGTGAAAACTCTGCAACTAACGCTTTCTCCATTTTCAAATAGGATTGGTCTTATAGCAGTCCTATCTGAAAATAGAAAAAGTGTATCTCACGCAAAGGTCGCAGAGTTTTTCGCAAAGGTCGCAAAGAGATTGGTTTCTGTTGAGCTTTGCGGTCTTTGCGTCAAAATTCTTTGCGGTCTTTGCGTGAAAGAAAATTCCTGAACTGAATTAGGATTGCTATAATACACGAAAACAATGATTTTTGCCTCTAAAATAATACATTTCTTCCAAACCAATAAAAAACATTTATATCAAATACGGAATTAACAATAAAAATATATTGAAAAAATACAATCTTTTTCCTAACTCACACGTATATAACGAAATAGGGTTAAATTCCTTTGATTTTTGTCGCCAAAACGAGCATATGAAATTTATTCAAAAAATATTGAACAAAAAGATAGTATGTAACAACAAAATACTTATTTTTACGAAATGCTTTTAAAAAGCTGTAATAACTCCTCTTTTACCCCCCCAAAAAAAGGATTAAGTAAAAAGAAAGGTCTTGTTTCAGTTCATAAAATGCAATACAAAGAATAGAGCTAATCTATTCTGAAAGTGGTTTTCAACAACACAACCTAACAACTAACTAAGCCACAAATGCAAGAAAATATTTCTTGTCATTTCATAACAATGAAAATCACAAAACCACTTCATTAATTATTAGAGATGAAAGTAGGTGAATGGTCAGACTAATTTGATAATGTACGCCAATGCATTATTAAACTAAAATACACCTATGAGTTTAAAACTCAAAATTTCTAGAAAAGAATGCTAACGGATAACGGAATATAGTTAATGAAATATTATTTGTTTTTTTTAATAAGCTGTATCTACTTAATGACTAGCCCCTCCAAGCTAATAGGTCAATCTATTGTCACCAACTTACCTCAATTAAATTTTGGTACAATTGTAGAAGAACAGGATACCACACTTCCTGTCATATTATACAATACAACAGATGACCCTATAAAAGTAGTAGACTTACAATTCTTTGATACTTATCATGCCCCTGCCTTCTTTGCAAATCAGCAAACCTTTATCATTGAACCAGAAGATTCCCAAACAGTACAAATCACTTTTGCTCCACTTCAAAATATTCTACACAATACAGAAATGTTTATTGTAACAGAAAATCGTGGCGCATTCTCACTTGATTTAATCGGTCAAGGACATTTTACCAATGATTACTACGCCTCTACCGAAAACTTAAACGGGGAAGCACTCAAAGATGAGTTAACAAGTATCATCAGCAACAATACAGTAAGTTTAGGATACAATGATGCAAGAGATGAGCTGTATATGGTCATTGACAACCAAAAAGTCAATGGACAAAATGCTCCTGTCAATACAATTGAATGTGTCTACACAAGTCAAACACGAGAAAACTACGCCAACCGTTCCCAATTACAAAACATGGGTTTCAACTGTGAACATACTTGGCCGCAATCTTACGGAGCAGAAGACGAACCCAGAAAATCAGACTTACACCACCTTTATCCTACCAATGCAGAAGCAAACTCTCGACGAGGCAATAATCCTTTTGGTGTAGTTACCAATCCAAATTGGCAAGAAAACGGCTCAAAATCAAGCAACAGTCTTTTTGAACCTCGCAACGAACACAAAGGTGCAGCAGCAAGAACGCTCTTTTACTTTGCAGTTCGCTACCAAAACGAATCTGGCGTCAGTAGCTCTTGGCTCAATCCACAAGAAGACATCCTTCGAGAATGGTGCAATGAATTTCCGCCCGATGATCTCGAAAAAATTCGCAACGAAGCCATCTACACTTTACAAAACAACAAAAACCCTTTTGTAGATTACCCACAATTTGTAGAACGCATTGCTGATTTTACAACCAGTGGCAACAATACAGAAAAGGAATTAGAATATTCTGACGAAATCATTGACTTTGGCTTTATAGAAGACAATGTCGATTACACTTATTCTTTTGTGATTTATAACGATGGCTATCTGGACATCACTTTATCCGATTTTCAATTAGTCGGAGCCGAAGTATTTTCTTTAGTGGAAAGTCCAATGAATACAACCCTTCCGCCAGGCGAAGACATCACTATACAAGTAGGCGTAAACACCACTTCTGAAGAAGGACAACAAGCAAGTTTACAATTCAGCCATGACGGAGGCACAACAGCCTCACAAACCGAAGCCATTCCACTCTTTGCGAATACCAACGTCGGCACAGGCGTGATTCCAGTAGAACCCGACCTCAAAGATGCCATAGAACTCTATCCAAATCCTGCCAAAAACTACCTCAACATCCAAATTGACGAGGTATTCACCGCAAAAAAAAGCCTTACCATCTATGATGTCACAGGCAAAACCATTTTATCCATCAAAGTAGGCGACTCCAACCAGCACCTACTCCCACTCAACCAACTAAGAAACGGCATCTACTGGCTACAAATCGAAAACGACGAACACAAAGTCATCAAACCCTTCGTCGTCCAAAAATAAAAAGGAGAGAAAGGTCTATCTTCCATCGCCACGTCTGGTCCTGCTATCCGCTACTATAGCAAAAGCCATTGCCTACAATGCCAACGCTGTTTTGCTATAACGCTACTATCAGGTCTATCTTAAATGGTCTCAACCCCAAAAAACTTATATGTTCTTATAACAAAAAAGAACCGAGCTTATATTTTCTTATATGGTTCAAAAAAAGGAAACCCAAGCCCATCCAAACATTCTAGCCCCAATAACCGTTTTAAAAGGTAAAAAAGGTACTAAATCAATCAAATAAGTGTCAGCTTCACACCTATAAGACAATAGATTAATAAGTAAAAACCAAGCAAAAAAGCGAAATAATATGTACCTTTGCAGCGATTTTTTTTTAATGATTAATAGTTGAAAAATAAGATAATCCCTATTTTTCAATATTACTGACAACATTTGCTTAATGGGTAATACAATAAAGCTAAAAAAAGGTTTTGACATCAATATCAAAGGCAAACCTCAAAAAACGTTAGCAACCGATTTCACATCACGAACCTTTGCCATCAAACCTACCGACTTCAGAGGCATTGCACCAATTCCCAAAATGCTGGTAGAAGTAGGCGATCACGTAAAAGCGGGTGAACCACTCTTTTTTGACAAACAAAATCCAGACATTAAATTTGTTGCCTCTGTTAGTGGGGAAATTACAGAAATCAAAAGAGGAGCAAAAAGAGCCATCAATGAAGTCATCGTTGTTGCTGATAGTACGATACAGTTCCGTCCTATCGAAAAAGTAGCCATCAACCAACTCGGTAGAGAAGGGCTAATTCAACATATGATGACCAACGGATGCTGGCCTTTCCTCACACAACGTCCTTACGGAACTTTAGCCGACCCACAAGAAACACCTAAAGCCATCTTCATCTCTGGTTTTGATTCTGCTCCATTGGCAACAGATTACAATTTTGCCGTTGTAGGACTCAAAGACTACTTACAAACAGGAATTGATGTACTCAGCATTCTTTCTGGGGAAAAAGTACATCTAAGTTTAAATGGTAATACACAAAATCCATCAGAACTCACCAGCTTATCTAAAGTAGAAACACACAGCGTCTCAGGACCACATCCTGCTGGCAATGTAGGTATCCAAATTCACCATATTGATGCCATCAATAAAGGAGATATTGTTTGGACAATCAAACTACAAGACTTAATTGCTTTAGGTCGTGTCTACAAAGATGGTCAATTCAATACAGAACGTTTCTTTGCGGTGGGTGGACCAAGAGTCAAAAACCCTCAATATTTCAAATCATACATTGGGGCTAATATTGAGCATATCGCCAAAAATAATTTGACGGATGACCATGTGCGTTTTATCGGTGGAAATGTCTTGGACGGAACAAAAATGCAATCAAATGGACATATGGGATTTTATAAGGATGCTATTAGCGTTATAGAAGAAGGTGACAAATACGAGATGTTTGGTTGGATTTGGTCAAATTATCCAAAACCAAGTGCCTCTAAAGCTTTCTTTAGCTCCTTATTTGGTGGAAAAGACAAAGAATTTGATGTCAATACCAATACGCACGGAGAAAAAAGGGCTTTGGTCGTGACAGGACAATATGAAAAAGTGCTTCCAATGGATTTATATCCAATGCAGCTTATCAAAGCCATCATGTTTGGTGATTTGGATCAAATGGAAGGATTAGGATTGTATGAAGTATTAGAAGAAGACTTAGCCTTATGTGAATTTGTCTGTACTTCCAAAAATCCTGTACAAAAAGTATTAAGAGAAGGTTTGGATATGATGAGAGAACAGGGATAATCGGTTAAATTCTAATAGTTAAATCTTAAATTCTAATAGTTTGCTTGGACTCGAAAAGTTCTTTAGAATTTAGAAATTATGATGTAGAATTTAAACACACCGTTGAGACCTTACAAAATAGCCCCGATAGTAGTGGTATGGTGGCTTGTGCGTTGAGACACACGGCCGTGTGTCTGTGACAGGCTAGCCACCATAAGAACGGATAGCGGGACTTTCCATCACGACGAAGCACCAAACCCTTCGCTCCAAAATAGAATTTAAAAAAAGATTAGAATTTAGAATTTAAAAATAGATATGCAAGCTTTAAGAAATTTCTTAGATAGCATTGAACCTAAAGTAAAGGACAATAAGTTTCTTCATACTGTTTACGATGGTTTTGATACATTCTTATTTACTCCTAAAGAAACAACAACAGGCTCTGGGGTTCATATTCGAGATGGTATGGATTTGAAGCGTACCATGATTTTGGTCGTATTGGCACTACAAGCATGCCTTTTATTTGGTATGTGGAACGTAGGACACCAACATTACCTTGCATTAGGTTTGGAACAAGGCTTCTTTACCAAATTTATGTATGGAATGTTGCAAGTACTGCCCATCATCGTGGTTTCTTATGCGGTGGGACTGGGTATAGAGTTTTTCTTTGCCGCCAAAAAAGGGCATCCTATTGAGGAAGGCTTTCTGGTATCCGCCATGCTGATACCGCTCATCATGCCCCCCGATATTCCTTTGTGGATACTGGCATTGTCCATCGCTTTTGCGGTCATTATCGCCAAAGAAGCCTTTGGTGGAACAGGTATGAACATCCTTAACATCGCCTTGACCGCCCGTGTTTTCATCTTCTTTGCCTATCCAACTGAAATCTCTGGAGATTTGTGTTGGGTTGCCTATGATTACAACTTCTTACATACCATATTTGGCATGCAAGGAGCTGTTCCCGCTGAAGGTTGGCAGGCTGTTGATGGCTTTTCGGGGGCTACGCCTTTAGGACTGGCCGCTAAAGGTGGCTGGGAAGCAGTGACAAGTGCTACTTTGCCCGATGGTACCGCACAATACTCTATGAGCAATATGTTTTGGGGAGTGATTCCTGGTTCTATTGGAGAGACCTCCAAACCCGCTATTTTAGCAGGATTGGGGCTTTTAATCGCAACAGGTATTGCAAGCTGGAGAATTATGTTGTCGATGTTGGCAGGGGCTGTAGTCACAGGCTTGTTATTCAATGCATTGGGCTGGAATCCTTTCATGCAAGTTGGTTTTTACAACCACTTGGTTATGGGAAGTTTCTTATTTGCTGCGGTATTTATGGCAACCGACCCTGTGACGGCTGCACAAACTCAAACAGGAAAAATAATTTATGGTTTTATGATTGGTTTTATCGGGATGGTTGTACGGGTACTCAACCCTGCTTATCCTGAAGGTTGGATGTTAGCAATTCTTTTCTTAAATGTTTTTGCGCCAACCATCGATCATTTTATTTATCAACGAAATATAAAAAGGAGGGTCGCCCGTGTCAATTAATGTAGATAGTAATGCGTATACACTTGGCTTCGCCACAATTATTGTGGTTGGAGTCGCTCTTTTGCTTTCTGGCTTCTCTGAATTAGTCAAAGAACGCTACAAGCAAAATGTCATCTTAGACAAAAAAATGAGTATTATGAGTTCGGTAGATAAAAACGCAACAAAAGAAAATACCGAACAAAAATTCAACAGTACCATCAAATCTCTTATTGTCAATAGTAAAGGGGAAAGCCAAGAGGTTGATCCTTTAAAATCCTTGGATATTGATTTGAGAAAAGAACTAAAAAAGCCATTAGAAAATCGCTCTCTTCCCTTGTATGTATATACGGACAATGGGAAAACAAAGTATATCTTGCCTATGCACGGAAATGGTCTTTGGGACTTTATCGGTGGCTATTTAGCCATAAAACCCGATTTCAATACTCTGGCTGGTGCTTTATTTACACACGTTGGGGAAACGCCTGGATTGGGTGCAGAAATGACCAAAGATTGGTTTCAAGACAATTTTATTGATGAAAAGCTCATGAAAGATGGGGAATTTATTGGCATCAAAGTCCTGAAAGGCAAAGGCAATAAAGCCAATGCAGAACTACACAAAGTAGATGGAATGTCTGGCGCAACCATCACAGGAGACGGTATAGAAGCCATGATTGAAACTTGCGTAAAAGGATATTTACCCTATTTCAAGAAAAATAAGTAATAATGTGTAAAGAGTGACGAGTGACGAGTGACGAGTGACGAGTGACG
>Ga0209185_1001011_pt1 | contig 26639 bp, 21 predicted proteins | sample SidtaG_2_FD_187425 | JGI IMG/M metagenome (GOLD analysis project Ga0209185, IMG submission 187425) | Marine algal microbial communities from Sidmouth, United Kingdom - Sidmouth_Asex2 metaG (SPAdes) (version 2) | ecosystem: Host-associated > Algae > Red algae > Unclassified | place: Sidmouth... | reverse complement strand
CGTGGTAGCTCAATGCGATGTCCTCATTACGTTTTGCTATCCATACACGAGATGATTTAGGCATATTAAGGAGTACACATAGTTATGCTGTAGGTGTAATATCTTGGTAGTTCAGTACGAAATATTGAGAAAAGTAGTAGAGGGAGGCTTCGATTGGCGAGAAGTTTGGCAAAAATCCATGACAACCATCTTTTACAGTGGTCCCTTTTTTCTTTTGAAAATTAAGTATTACAGTGTAACAGTTCCATATATATTATCAAATCAGCATATTTAATAATCACTGAGAAATTAATTGTCAATTATTTAGAGTTTTGAATCTCAAGCATCAGGTTCTTTTGAACATCCTCCATTAGGGGTATTCAGAAGTAAAGCATAAACACATTTTCTTTAGATGCAAAGCTTACTTGCAATCGCCGTGCGTGCCTTACTGCCCACCCGTACTCAGTGGTACGGTTCCTTCTTTATCATAGATACATTTAGAATCTATGATTTCCGACGTTGTCGGAACCATTCAGTCTTAATTGCAAAAAAAGTAAACAAAAATGCTATGCCAGCTAATGCCAACCCACCCGAGGACAAATCCTCGGTTTCTTCATTATTCATTGTCCATTTGGGACATTGAATTCCCTACAGGACCATTCAGTCTTGGGTACCTGGCAGGCAGCCGCCACTTCTAAAAATCCCTTTAAGATATTAAAGAGATTTTTGCAAATAAGAACTTATTTATATGGGAAGTTTAGTCTATTAAGTGATAGTCTTGAATTTGATTTGAGCACATTTACCCTGAACTATTACCTTGCTTTTAAGGTTTTTTGGCAATAAATGGGGTAACGAATCTAATCTTGATTTAAATCAACCTGTAGGGTATTAGACAGCATTAAATTATACCTAAGTATTTATACAGATTTTGACCTAAAAGTGCTAAAGTCATATCAGCTTGACTAACAGTTCTCTTACTTCTGAATTTATTTACTACTACTGAACATGCCTGAATTAGTGGTCAGTAGGTATAAAAAAACCAGTGCGAAGGTATCGCACTGGTTTAATCCTATTTTTTGCACCATCTCAGCTAATCTCTAAGCTTAAGATATTCAATCCCATGTATTGGAAGCTATGTAGCTTAACCAATGTACAATTTTGTTAGGCTAGAATGAGTACTGATTTGGGTTGAGGTTTAGGCGGCAAAGGTTTAGGATCCTTTGCCTCTACCTGAACTGGCGGATCCATTCGATAATGTATTTTATGAGGTGACTCTATTTACAATCGATACGAAGCTATTCTTCTAAATTCACTCAGAACAATGGTGAGTCGACTGCAAAAGAAAATATTATTTACCTTCTAAAGGTAATTATAAAGTTCGACTTATGCAAGAATAGGCAACTAAAAATCTTAATTATAGATATAAACAGACTAATAATTGGAATGCAAGCTCTATTGCAGAATATAAAAATTTTAGATATTGCGATGATTTCTGATCATGATCCCGCAAAGTTCTTTAAGTAGCTTACTGGCTAAAGCTGACGTCATCCGTTCATGATCTCGTCGAGGATTGAGCTCTACTATGTCAGCCGCTATGATCTCTTGCTGCAGTCCGATTAAAAAATTAATAACATCTCTGGGGACGAGGCCTCCAGGTTCATGATGCGATACTCCCGGGGCATAGGCAGGATCAAAACCATCCAAGTCAATACTGATATATAAAGGACGCACCAATTCTAATTGATGTATTCGGTCAAGGTCACGCATAGTGATGACCTCCACACCAAACTTCTCAATCTGCTCCCGCTGATGTTTGGTGACCGTTCTGATGCCTACCTGTATGAGTCTCTCGCAGAGCCCTTCATCCATGATACGCGCGAATGGGCAAGCATGAGAATAAGGATCCCCTTCATAGTCGTGGTATAGGTCCGTATGAGCATCGAAGTGCAGGATATCAAATCCTTGCTTATGCTGATGGATCGTCTTCACTATAGGGTATGTGATGGAATGATCGCCACCTAAGAATAGAAAGGATTCATCTGGATGATAGACTGCTGCTAGTTGGCTAAATAGGTCTTCATATTCTTGAATTTGCAGATCACCCAGATCTTTAAACTCTGCATCCGTTGTATAATCAAATCCTGTCTCGGTCCAGTCATTAGATGATCCGTCACTGATCGTATTACGGATATCGGATGGAGCTGCAGCGGCTCCCCGCATGTACGATGATTTTAGATCGTAGGGGATACCTACGAGATTAATAATAGGCCATTTCAGCATATATTGATTCGGCTTAACTAGACGGTAAGGCCGCTTTTATTTTATCTGAGGCATATGACTCATATGCTTTAAAATTATTCCTGAAGAGGCCGACGAGCTTGTTTGCCATTTCATCGTATTCGTCTTCATTTGGCCATGTGTTACGCGGTATCAATAATGCATTGGGGACATCAGGGCATGTCATCGGTATCTCGAGCCCGAATGATGATTCCGTCGTATATTCTACATCATCCAGTACGCCATCTAAAGCTGCTTTAATCATAGCTCTAGTAAAGACTAACTCCATTCTGGATCCTTTGCCAAACGGTCCACCTGTCCACCCCGTATTGATCAGCCAGACGTTAATTTTCTTATTCAGTCTTTCTTCACCAGCCTCTATTTTTTGACCTAACAGCTCGGCGTATACCGTAGGCTTAAGTGGTAAAAAGGGTAGGCCAAAACAAGCAGAGAAGGTAGCTTCTGGCTCATCTACGCCTGCCTCTGTACCTGCTATCTTAGCCGTGTAGCCTGATAAGAAATGATACATAGCTTGCTCCGTATTGAGCTTGGCTATCGGTGGTAACACACCAAAAGCATCGCAGGTCAAAAAGAAGACATTTTCTGGGATCTCTCCTCTTGAGTTATAGACGATATTATCAATATGATCAATTGGATAACTGACTCTGGTGTTCTGGGTGATTGAGCTGTCGCTGAAATCAACATTTCGATTAGCTTCATCGAAAAAGCCTACATTCTCGAGTAGTGCTCCGAATTTTATAGCCTTAAATATTTGCGGTTCTTTGGTCTCTGATAGGTCAATGGTTTTAGCGTAGCATCCACCTTCAAAATTAAAAACGCTGGTGCTGGCCCACGCATGTTCATCATCTCCAATCAACTTTCGCTCTCTGTCGGTGGATAGGGTGGTCTTACCTGTGCCTGATAGCCCAAAAAATAATGCTGTATCCCCCTTCTTTCCCACATTAGCTGAGCAGTGCATGGACAGTATATTGTGCTCATCAGGGAGGATGAAATTAAGCACTGAGAAAATGCCTTTTTTAATTTCACCAGTGTAGGCTGTGCCTCCAATGATGATTTTTTTCTTCGCGAAATTAAGGATGGCAAAATTTTCAGCAGTCACCCCATCTGTCGCTGGGTCTGCTTTGAGTCCAGGAGCAGCGAAAATTTCCCAGTCCGGATCGATAGAAAGCGCTTCTTTCTTGGACGGTCTGAGAAACATATTATAAGCGAAAAGATTTTGCCATGGCGCTTCTGTATAGACCCTGGCATTAAGCCTATAATTTCGGCTAGCGCAAGCGTACACATCTCTCGCGTATATTTCTTCTTGAGCATCCAGATATGCGATGACTTTGTCTTCTAATATGTCGAAGTGCTCTGAGCTGATTGGCTGATTTATTCTGCCCCAATCCACTTTATCCTTAGTGACATGATCTTTGACAATATACCTATCCTTTGGTGATCTACCCGTAAATTTTCCCGTATCTATTTTTAAGGCACCCGATGAGGCAAGCATCCCTTGGCCAGAGGCAATTGACTTCTCGATAAGTGCTGCTGGAGTTAAATTCCAAAAAATGGTAGTATTGCCAAGTCCTATCGAATTTGGATCAATGTTGGGGTTTTTGTAACCGTATGATTTCATTTGTTTCAAATTTGGGCTTCAATATCTATCTGCTATTATTTGAGAATTTTTAATCGCTGAAATCTCTTGCTAGTCTACATAATAGTATCGACATAGATTCAGCTAGCTTAAGTCAGTCATAATGCTAATGGGTGATGAAAGCTCAAGAAGCCACATTATATAGACATCATTATTTTCCGACATGCCTGTAACCTTAGTTCAACACAACCACTTGCTATCATCAAGCTGAGGAGTAGAGGAAATTTTACTAACCGATGAGCGCACCATAATCAGCCGCTGACAATAACTCCTCTATCTGAGACGCATCTGATATCTCTATTTTGACTATCCATCCTTCTCCATAGGGATCCTCATTGATTAGGCCAGGATTATCCTCCTCATTTTCATCGAGCTTAGGATTAAATTCTAATATCTTACCACTGAGAGGCATGAATAGATCAGAGGTAGTTTTTACTGCTTCGACAGTACCGAGCACTTCGTCTTTGGCAATGGTATCTCCAATAGTGTCTATTTCTACATAGACGAGTTCCCCCAACTCGGACTGAGCAAAATCTGTGATGCCCACAATAGCCGTATTGTCGTCATTGATTTTTATCCACTCGTGCTCTTTGGTATATTTTAGGTCTTCTGGTAAATTCATATTAATTTATACGTTTTCTTCTACGAAAGATTTAATAGCTTCAAATGTTAGTGACTTAGGTCTTTCTAATGGGAAACCTAAGGCTCTTGACCAGCACAGTGCTGATAAGACACCTAAGGCTCTGGATACACCAAATAGAACGGTGTAGTAGGTGTATTCTTTCAGACCATAATGTACTAATATGGCTCCTGAGTGAGCATCCACGTTGGGCCAAGGATTCTTTACCTTGCCTAAGCCTTCGAGGATGGGAGGTACGACCTCAAAAAGTTGCCATACGATATTGACATATGGATCATCTTTTATATAATTTTCTGCAAATGTCTTTTGAGCTGTGAATCTGGGGTCTGGCTGTCTGAGTACGGCGTGGCCATATCCAGGTATGACCCTTCCATTGTCTAAAGTCTTTTTGACATACTCACCTATCTGATCCTTACTCAGATCAGTAGTCCCTAACTCCTCGACCATATCGAAGATGAATTTAATTACTTCTTGATTCGCTAAGCCATGCAGTGGTCCTGCCAGAGAGCACATTCCAGCTGCAAGTGAGAGGTATGAATCACTAAGAGTGGATCCTACCAGGTGCACCGTGTGAGCAGATGCATTACCGCCCTCATGATCAGCGTGGATAGTCAGGTATAAGCGCATTAAGCTTTCGAAGTCTGCATGATCAGAGACTCCAAGCATGTGGGCGAAATTACCAGCCCAGTCTAAGCTGTTATCAGGGGCGATATGATCTCCACCGTGATAGCTTTTTCTATATATGTAAGCTGCGATTAAAGGCAGTTTAGCGATCAAGTTCATGGCATCTTCAAAAGTAGCATCCCAATATTCACTCTTTGGCATCCCTTCTGAGTACCTCTGAGAGAAAACACTCTCCGACTGTGTAGCTGTGATCGCAGCTATCAGCTGAGTCATCGGGTGCGTGCCGTCAGGCAAGCTGTCCAATAAATCATAAGTATGCTGTGGCACTTTATTTCTCTTCTCCCAATCATCACATAGCCAATTCACTTCTTCTTGAGTCGGAATCTCCCCGACTAACATTAACCAAAATAGGCCCTCAGGCAGCGGTTCTTTGCAACCTTCTCTTGATGGCAGTTTTTCTCTTAGTTCTGGAATAGAATAACCTCTGAATCTTATACCCTCTACGGCATCCAGTTGCGAGGTTTCCCAGATCATACTTTTCACACCTCTCATGCCGCCGAAGACTTGCGATAGGGTGACTTTGTCCACTACCGTGTCACCTTTTTCTTTGAGGTAGGCTCTCATGTCAGCTTTAAGAGCGGAGGACTTTTCGAAAAACTTTTGCTTTAATGGATTCATCAATGTTGTGGTAGTTAAATTTTCAGATATCAAAGCGCAAAACTAATGTTTTTATCAGTGAATGACTTGATTCAATCGTCACTTAATTACTTTTGCAGCTATTATATTAACGTAATGCTATCAAATAGTTCAGTGTGAGTGTATAAAGCTTTTATGTCAATAAGCTAATAGTATATTCCGCCTAAGAGGCAGCGTTGATTCTATGGGTTTAAATACAAAATTCAGTGGTCATTATCCAGGATATTTTAGTCAGTGACGATGTGTTCCTCAAGTCCTTCATATGTCATTTGGACAAGTGCAAAGGTGCTTGCTGCCAAGCGGGTGACTTTGGGGCGCCCCTTAGTGCTGAAGAAATTGATACTATAAGCGCCTATCTCAAAGAGATACTTCCTTATCTGCCTGAGGATAGCAGGGCCAAAATCGAGGCTGATGGATTCCATCAGTATTATAAAGATATGGATAGTGAAGGGACCACGCTGATGCCTGACTCTGCCTGCGTCTTTATGAATCGAAACGAATTAGGCATTGCCACCTGCGGCATTGAAGAAGCGCATAGGGATGGTCACACTGATTTTAAGAAGCCGATATCGTGTCACCTCTATCCCATACGCGTTGCCAAAAACGAAATTTCAGGATTTGAAGCAATCAATTATAATCAATGGGATATCTGCTCAGATGCCTGCCAGCTGGGCGAGCAGAAGCAAGTCAGGGTTTTTGAGTTTCTTAAGGAAGCCATCATCAGGTGCTATGGCGAGGCATTTTTCGAGGAGATGTCAGAAGCGGCTAAATATATGGATTCACAATCTGAGCTGCCGTAAGAGTATTTAAATCTTATTTCTTTTACTCCGACGCTATCGAGCAATATATTATATTGCCAACTGATTAAAATTTAAAATTCGATTTATGAGTCAATTGACCAAAAATAAGAGGACCATTCAGGACATGGGAAAGGTGCTGAATCACCCATCTGGATTATTTGTGTTGTTTTTTACGGAGATGTGGGAGCGATTCTCTTATTATGGAATGCGCGCACTACTGGTGTTATTCCTGACTGCGAGTCTGATGGATGGAGGCTATGGGTGGGAGCGAAGTGATGCCTTAGAGCTCTATGCTCTTTATACTGGCTTAGTCTATTTTACACCGATCATTGGCGGAGTCATCGCTGATAAGCTGCTTGGCTATCGAATGGCCGTTTTTGTAGGAGCCTTGATTATGGCCTTAGGTCATGCCTCCATGGCTATGGAGATACCCGCTTTCTTTTATGCTGGTCTGACCATGTTGATTTTAGGCAATGGACTCTTTAAGCCAAATATTTCCTCCATTGTAGGTCAGCTATATACTGACAATGAAGATCAGAAAGATGCAGCTTACACCATCTTCTATATGGGGATTAATGCAGGGGCATTCTTAGGCATTCTTTTATGTGGCTATATCGGTGAAAAAATCTCATGGTCATATGGATTTGGATTAGCCATGATCTTTATGATAGCAGGTGCCATCCAGTTTTGGTATTCAAGCAAGATATTTGGAGACATAGGCCTTAAGCCTCAAAATGATGGAATAGCTGATAAAGTAGAGACCTCTCTTACTGAGCTGCCAGATGGATCAAAGAGGATCACGACGTGGGCCATTATCGGGGTGGTTCTTACTTTAATCATCTTTGTCTTAACTTCTGCGGACGAGAGCGCATCTACACTTAATATAATTAATCAGCGATATATGCCGGCTCTACTATTCGGTAGTGTGATATCTATTATCGGTTTTATCATGTCTGATCCATCGTTATCTAAGATTGAGAAAGACCGATTGTGGGTCATCGTGGTGCTGACCTTCTTTACGGTATTTTTCTGGTGGGCTTTTGAGCAGTCTGGTGGATCTATGACTATCTTCTCCCGAGATTATACTGATCGAACCCTAGTAGGAGCTGGAGCCGCTATTTTTAATACAGTGAATACTGTCCTGACTGCTGGCTCGATGGCCGTTATTACCTGGGTGCTCTTAAAGTTGTTTAATGTGACTTGGTCTAAGATCAGCTTTGCCAATATGATCTTGGCTTCCAGCTTTGTCATTATATGGATCATTGTAATCTTGATGCTCGGCTTTGAATGGGGCTATTTCGAGGGGGTAGCTAATTACTTTGGTTTAGAATTAGCTGATAAGACAGAGGTTCAAGCTTCTTGGTTTAGCATATTAAATTCATTTTTCATCATCACCTTAGCACCAATATTTTCAAAATTTTGGGATAAAAAGATCATTACTTCAGGTCCCGTAAAATTTGGGATAGGGTTAATATTAGTAGGTTTAGGCTTCGCACTATTAGCTTTCGGTAGTGCAGGAATCCCGCAAGGCGCTAAGACTGCCTCTGTGAGCATGATATGGTTAGTATTAGCTTATTTTCTACATACAGCGGGCGAGCTGTGTGTATCACCCGTCGGACTATCATATGTAAGTAAGCTTGCCCCAGCTAGGTTGATTGGGCTGATGTTTGGTGTGTGGTTTGTGGCTAACTTCATAGCTAATTGGTCTGCAGGTATTACGGGAAGTTACATTGACGCGATTACTGAATCAAATAGTATGACAGTATTCTTTTTAATCTTTACAGGCATTACTGTAGGAGCGGGTTTCGTGTGTATTCTTCTGAAGGGTGTCTTAGGTAGGATGATGCATGGATTTGAGTGATGAATGCGATTTAAGTCTTTCTCTTATAAGTCTAATCGCCCAGTCATCATTCAGAAATCTTCTGGATAAATTCTTGTTTTCTCCTCCGTGAGACGGGTATAGTTGTCCCATCCTTTAAGATCGCGACTCCTGTATCATTGACGTATCTTACCACATAGTCAAGATTAACCATATGACTCGCGTGTGATCTAAAGAACCGATCTGGTGGAAGTCTCTCTTCTAAATCTTTGAGAGGTTTGCTGACCATGATACTTAGCTCTGGATTGTTCAGGTATATCACACAGTAGGACCGATCTGCTTTTAGTCTTTTGATATTTTCTATTTTGACAATGGTTCTACCGTCTTGCGTATAGAGTGTAATTGTTTCCTTCGCCCTAGCAATATAGTCAGCAGATACTTCCATATTCCGTTTAACCTTATCTAAAGCACTAACGACTTCAGCTGGACTATAAGGTTTTAGCAGGTAGTCTGAGGTGTTATATTTAAAAGATTTGAGCGCATATTCTTCGTAGGCGGTGGTAAAGATTATTTTGTAGTTTTCATGATTGATCTGGTCTAATAATGCAAAGCTATTTTCAGATTGTAGCTGTATGTCCAGGAATAAAAGTTGTGGGCTTTTTTCTGCGATCAATGCCCTTGCCGTAGCAATATCTGATGCAGTTCCCAACAATGTCAATTCAGGGCAATACTCTGCAATTATTTTACTCAGCAATTCTTGCGCGTCATACTCATCTTCTACTATTATACAGCTTACCATATTGGAGTTGTAAAATGGCTAAGTTAAAGTTCTATTATTGGTATTTAAGTCGACTTGTCCATTTAGATATTTGTCTGGTACAAATTACATATTTTCTTTCCACCACGCTACAGATACCATCCGATCATTAAAATCGATGGTTTCCCCGATTTTTGGTGTGACTAAGTGGATGCCCGAGGAATCGCATATTTTAGTCAGACGCTCTATAGGATCATACCAATCGTGAGGAGCCAAAGTAAATGAACCCCAGTGCACAGGTATCAATTGCTTGCCCTGTAAATCAAGAAAGGCCTGAGCTGTTTCTTCTGGGACCATGTGATTCTCCTTCCACATATAGTGATACTGACCGCATTCCATATAGCAGACGTCGAAAGGGCCGAATCTATCACCTATCTCTTTAAAGCCTCTAAAATAACCAGAATCGCCATTGAAGAAGAGAGTTTTATTTTTGCTCTGTAATACCCATGATGACCACAGCGTCCGATCCCGATCAGCAAAGCTCCTGCCGCTGAAGTGCTGGGTAGGCGTACACACCAGAGTCAAATGAGCAATTCTTGCATCTTGCCACCAGTCTAGCTGAGTGATTCTTTCTGGAGAGACACCCCACTTAATCAGATGATCACCGACCCCCAGTGGAGTATAAAAATGACTAACCTTATCTTTTATTTTAAGAATAGTAGAGTAGTCCAGGTGATCGTAATGGTCATGCGTAAATATGACAGCATCAAGCTCAGGCAGATCTTCGGCACTAAGTGGCAGTGTCTGATTAAATCTTTTCACGGCAAAAAAGACGGGCGATGCTGCAGGACCGAGCATAGGATCAAGCAAAATTTTCTTTCCATCGATCTCCAAGAGATACGCAGAATGACCAAACCACGTCATCCTGAAAGAGTCATCTGGCACCCCTACAAAGTCTCGCTTATCTCGTTGCATCTGCGGCAGCTTCCTATTGGGCACCTTTTCTACGCCGGAGAATAGCGATTGTTGCATCAGTTTAGGCAGTTTAGAAAAACTCATATCTGCTCGTGTAAATTCATAATTCCTAAATCGACCCTTCTTAAACTGTGGCGAAGCTTCAAATTCTCGAATTCTGGCCTTGGTCACTTTAGCTCCAAACTGGGGCAGCTTCATATACAGCAAGACACAGATGGGCAGGATGATGATGATACCGATAAGTATTTGAAAGATCATATTTACCTCATTATAATGTTATCGTGGCGGTAAGCCAATTTTCGGTCACTCAGCGTATTCATCATGCTCAGTTCAAAATTTTGTGATTAGCTATTATAGAGCTTAGCAGTGTCATGTTCTTCGGATAGGAAGCCTCATTATCATGAAGTAATAGTATATCTTCTGAGCCAGCTCTTCGCAGCCTTGACATATATTCATGTTGAGAGATCCGCTGGTCAAAATCGCCCAGCATGATGCTCCACATCACGATTAGCTTTTGAGATTTAATCAGTCGGTACTGTGGCCAGGTCATGCGACCATAGGGAGGTCTGAAGTAGTCAGCTGAGTAGACTGATTCTGAAAGAAGCAGATTTTGCAAGTATTCATCCCGTCCTGTCCTCCACCCATCCAGGTGAGCATAGCCATGGTGGCCGATGAGATGCCCACCATCTTTAATCATCTGAAACTGCTCAGAAAATTTTTTGACCTGGCTGCCAAGACAAAAGAAGGAGGCCTTTATTTCGAAATGATCGAGCAATGACAGGATCTCTTTAGTATGAATAGATGGTCCATCATCAAAGCTGATTCTCAGTCTTTTATCTTGACCACAAGAATCCCAGATGATGTCTGGGAATAGTTTCTTTAAGATTTTAGGAGAACGAATAAAGTACAACGGATAATCTTACTTTTACAGTCAAATGTACAATCTAAATAGCATTACATGGTAAGAGTAAGATTTGCACCATCGCCCACTGGCCCTTTACATATTGGTGGTCTCAGGACGGCGCTCTATGACTACCTATTAGCTAAGCAGCAGGGAGGCAAATTCATCTTGAGGATAGAGGATACTGATCAGAAAAGATACGTAGAAGGTGCTGAACAGTACGTGATAGATGCGCTGAGGTGGATGGGTATAGAACCTGATGAAGGTCCAGGCATAGGAGGAGACTATGGTCCCTACCGTCAATCAGAGAGAGCTGATTTATATCAGAAGTATGTACAGCAGCTATTGGACGGTGGTCATGCCTATTATGCGTTTGACACCACTGAGGAGCTTGATGCCATGAGGAGGCGCAAGGAGGCTGAGGGCATCATCGCTCAGAAGTATGATGCTTCGATTCGCTTAGAGATGAAGAACAGCCTCAGCTTATCCAAAGAAGAAGTTCAACAGCACTTGGATAAAAATGTAAATGTCACCGTAAGAATGAAGATCATACCAGGAGAGCTGATCTCATTCCGCGATATAGTTAGAGATAAAGTAGAATTCAAAAGTGAAGAGCTCGATGATAAAATTATCATGAAAGCCACAGGACTACCGACCTATCACATGGCTAATGTAGTCGATGATAAGTATATGAAGATAAGCCATGTCATCAGAGGAGAGGAGTGGCTATCTAGTACAGCGCACCATGTGCTGCTCTACAGAGCGCTGGGCTGGGAAAGCCATATCCCACAGTTCGCTCATATCCCGCTGCTGCTGAAACCTGTGGGTAAGGGTAAGTTAGGTAAAAGAGATGGTGCGAAGTTTGGATTTCCTGTCTTTCCTAAAAATTGGAATACAGGAGAAGAGGTTTATGAGGGTCTGCAGGAGTATGGTATTCTGCCAGAAGCAGCCATGAATTTTCTTGCATTCTTAGGATGGAATCCAGGCACTGATGAAGAGATTCTGTCTGAAGCTGAACTGATCAAGCAATTCTCCCTGGAGCGAGTGAATAAATCTGGTGCACGCTTTGACATAGAGAAAGGCAAATGGTATAATCAGCAGTACATCATTAGTAAGCCAAACGAGGAGTTGGCAGATCTGATCCAGCCTTTAATTAGCGAGGCCGGGTATGAACCAACAGCTGAATTTCTATCATCATTTTGCGGATTGATGAAGGAAAGGGTGGAGCTATTGCCTGAATTTTTGAGCCAAGGCCGATTCTTTTTTGAACCTCCGACTGCTTACGATGATAAGACAGCTAAGAAGAAATACAAAGCTGAGAATCATGAGCACTTTATAGCCATACAGACATTAATAGAGGGTCTCGAAGACTTCTCGGGTAAGTCAATTCAGACAGCAGTAAAGCAATATATACAGAGTAATGAGTTGGGCTTTGGAGCGATACTACCCATATTGAGGATCGTAATCACAGGCTCCATGCAAGGACCCGACATATTTGAGACGATAGCTTTAATCGGTAGATCAGAGGCCACCAATAGAATTACGGCTGGTCTTGCCTATATTAGTCAACTATATAAAAGTCAAGATCATGCCTAAGAAAATGAAAAAAGATGGGGAACCAGAAGTCCATGACGATCTCAAGGGATTCGATATCAAAATCAGTCCCTTCGGAGAAATTACCAGCAATATAGAAGTGGATAAGCTCAATGACTTCTTGGATGACAATGTAAAAGATAAGAAGCTAAAGCACCTTGACTCTTCTGAAGAAGAGTGAAAATTCCATCATAGTGAAGACTCTTTTTGGGAAAGCCATCAGCTGACTTATTGCTCATAGAAGTTGATAGCGTATCCGATCAAATTAGCTCTTCACGTCATACATAGTTACGAAAGAACTTTATCATCCTCACAGTGAGATAGCTTATTTAATCTTTTAATGACACCCTGCGTCTTGCACCATATAGATATCATGAGTGCAGTGCAGATTCAAGATTTTCTATGTTGACATATTCAGAAGTAATCATAGTTAGGTGTCATATCTTGGTAGCTCAGTTCGAAGTACTGGGAAAGATAGTAGAGAGAGGCTTTGGTTGGCGAGATTTTTGATAAAAATCATGACAAGCAATATTTACTGTGACCCCATTTTTCTTTGAGAATTAATTATCACAGTGTAACAGTTCTATATATATTATTAAAGCAGCATAATTAACAATCTTTAAGCGATTAATTAGCAATCATTTAGAGTTTTCAATTTGAAGCATCAGGTTCTTCTGAACATGCCTATGTTGGCATAAAGCTATCTCATGTAGATCAATGCTTTAGACCATACTTTTCATATAGCCGGTGACGATGAGGTATTGGGCAGCGATATAGCTTAGCATCAGTAGAAATGACAAATCATATGACACCACACTAAATTTATTCAGAGCGATCATTCCATCTGATAAGATAAATAGAAGAGCTCCCGCGATCAGAAAATAATAGCCTCGCACTTTCCACCGCATTATAGCCAAAAGCAGCATAGCTGAAATGGATATGGAGTATATGACCATAGCCGGACGCAGTGAGCCAGCAGCTGGGAGCAGGTATGATAAGCTGGTTATCAGAAAGCACCCTATCAAAATAATTGACGACCAATGCCGATGTATCCCTATCTGGCGTTGTCCATAAAAACTGATTGCATATAAGACCTGAGTGAATAAGAATGAAAGGAGACCTAAGAGGAAAAATAATTCTGACGAGATGAGAAGTAAAATATCGCCTACCCATGCGAAGCACAGCGCTAAGATGAACGCTTTATGATGCCGCAGTCGCTCTCGCTTTTCCCAATATATGTACAAAAGTAGGGAGAGCATGATCAAAGGTTTAGCCAAATATCTGCTATCGGGGGCATAACAAATAAGCACTAAGTCTAAGGCACTGAATAAAAAAAAAGAATAATGAAATACCTTATTCAACGATTACTCTGCTTTATAAATCAAGCAGGATAGGGGCGCCAATCGCAGTGTTAAGGAGTGATCAAGATTGTGAATTCTTTGATCTGTAGTTTCTGGAGATGCTATGATATCATAGCCACTTCCAAAGTATTGAGTCTCATCACTATTATATATCAACTTCCATATACCCTCCGATGGTGCTCCTATATCGTATGCTTCTCTTGGCACTGGAGTCAGATTAAACACCACGATGAGGGTACTAGCTGGGTCATCAGATTTTCTAATGAATGACATGATACTATTGTCATGATCACTGTAATCTATCCATTCGAATCCTCGTCCATCAAAGCTGTATTTATGTAGGCTGATTTCGGATTTATATACTCGGTTCAGGTCTTTGATGCATTGCTGCACGCCTTGGTGAGGAGCAAATTCTAATAAGTGCCAGTCTAAACTAGTCGTGCTATTCCACTCATTATACTGACCGAAGTCATTGCCCATAAAGTTGAGCTTAGTCCCTGGATGGGTAAACATGAAGCTGTAAAGTAATCTCAGGTTAGAGAATCGCTGCCACTCATCACCAGGCATCCGACTTATTATGGAGCCTTTACCATGCACGACCTCATCATGCGAAAGCGGTAGCATAAAGTTTTCTGAAAATGCGTAGACTAAGCTGAATGTCAGGTCATTCTGATGATATTTACGCCAGACAGATTCCTTGCTAAAATAATCCAAGGTATCATGCATCCATCCCATCATCCACTTCATGCCAAATCCCAGACCACCATGGTCTACTGGCTTACTGACACCTGTGTAGGAGGTGGATTCTTCTGCGATCATTTGTATACCAGGGAATTCTCGATAGGCAGCTACATTTAATTCTTGCAGCAAGCTGATAGCTGCCTGATATTCATTTCCACCAAATTCATTAGGTTCCCATTCACCGTCTTCTCTGGAATAGTCCAGATAAATCATGGATGATACTGCATCTACTCTGAGTGCATCTACATGGTACAGCTCTAACCAAAAGAAGGCACTACTGATCAAAAATGATCTTATCTCAGCGCGTTCGTAATTAAATATATAGCTCTTCCAATCTGGGTGGTAACCTTTACGTACATCGGGATGCTCAAAGACACAGCTCCCATCAAATCTGGCTAATGCAAAATCATCTGAAGGAAAATGGGCAGGGACCCAATCTAAGATCACGCCTATCTCTGCTTGATGCAGTGCATCGATGAGTTGCATGAGCTCCTGCGGATTACCGAAGCGGCTGGTCGGAGCGAAGAAGCCTGTAACTTGATACCCCCAGGACTGATCAAAGGGGTGCTCCATGACGGGTAGAAATTCGACGTGAGTATAGCCCATTTCTTTCACGTAGTCTACCAGATCTTTCGCGAGCTCCATGTAGCTAAGTGATTCCTGACCATCAGCCTTTTTCTTCCATGACCCTAAGTGTACTTCATATACCGAGAATGGTTGGTCTAATGCTTGGCGTGCAGGTCTCTGTTCCATCCACTTTTGATCGTGCCATTGGTGGTCCATGGTCCAAGTGATGGATGAGGTCTTAGGCTTGAGCTCTGAGTAGAAAGCATATGGATCAGCCTTATCCTTATATCCACCTATGAGGTCAGACCAAATCCTGAATTTATATAGTTCTCCGTGATCTACCCCAGGGATGAAGCCTTCCCAAATACCTGATTCATCCCACCGTACGTTCAGTTTGCACGTTTCACCATCCCAAAAATTGAAATTCCCTACGACTGACACAGCCGAGGCTGATGGTGCGAATACTGAGAAGTATACGCCTTCTACACCATCATTGGTACAGGGATGCGCACCAAATTTTTCATATAATTTGAAGTGCTTACCTGATTTAAACAATGAAATATCAAAATCAGTAAAAAATGAGTGCGCGATTACCTCTGCCATGATAGCTAAGGTAGCAAAGTCTACTTAGTTTTTTTAGTGCTTAATCCGGCTTTCTCTGAAATGTCGAGCATTCTATTAATGCATTTTACACCTGCTTCGATCACCCATTGGTCGAGTTTAATTTCTGGCATACCGTATTTCATAGCCAAGTAGAGCTTCTCCATAGTGTTGCGCTTCATATGGGGGCAGTCATTACAGGCGCAAGTATTGTTAGGTGGAGCAGGTATGAAGGTCTTCTCGGGAGACTTTAATTCCATTTGGTGAATGATGCCTGATTCAGTGGCGACGATGAAGGTGTCAGCAGAATCTTCCTGTGTATATTTTAGCAGACCACTGGTGGAGCCTATAAAGTCAGCTTTATCTAAGATGTGAGCTTCGCATTCTGGATGGGCTATAAATTTTGCATCTGGATATCTGGCCTGAAGTTTTGTTATCTTTTCATTCGAGAATATTTCGTGCACCATGCATACACCATTCCAAAGTATCATGTCTCTACCTGTTACTTTCTGTAAGTAGGCGCCAAGATTTCTATCAGGAGCGAATATAATTCCTTTATCTTCTGGGATACTTTCGATCACGTATCTCGCATTGGAGGAGGTGCAGCAGATGTCGGTGAGTGTTTTAAGCTCTGCTGTGCAGTTCACATAGCTTACGACGATATGATTTGGATATTTTTCTTTAAATTTTTTAAAAAGCGGCGCTGGGCAAGAATCCGCCAGTGAACACCCAGCTTTGAGGTCTGGCAGCACCACCTTCTTATCAGGGCTGAGCATCTTAGCAGTCTCGGCCATAAAGTGTACTCCAGCGAAGACGATCATTTCAGCTTCTGTCTCCGCTGCCATTTGTGATAGCTGAAGGCTATCTCCGATATAGTCAGCGACGTCTTGTATCTCTGACTCCTGATAGTAGTGCGCCAAGATGATGGCATTTTTCTCTTTCTTTAGTTTTTCTATTTCTGCTACGAGATCCATGGAGGGGTCCACCTCTATATCCAGATATCCGTGTTTTGTGATTTCCTTTTCGGCGATTGCTAATGGTGAAGACATGGTATGGTAGTTTTTATACGCTATATAACTTTATTTCAGGGCTCCTTCGTTCAGATAGAAGCCTGTATTCTTAGACTGCGAAGTAATTATTTCATAATTAGTACTGCTCCTCCTGCCGTCTCTCTCTTCAACAGGGGCTTCGCGCTCAGATCCTGATCATCGCGCCTTGCAGTTTGCATACCAAGATTTGTCACATCTCTTAATTCTAAATGTCATGCGAGTAATTAGTAATAAGGCCACAGCCAAATCAGCTTGACAGCTCTGTCTTTAAGTATTTACCTGTATGACTTTTCTTATTTTTGATAATCTTTTCGGGTGTCCCCTCAAAAACGATATGGCCACCCTTACTGCCTCCTTCAGGACCAATATCGACAATGTGATCGGCGACTTTGACCATGTCCAGATTGTGCTCTATTACAATGATGGTGTTGCCTTTATCGGTCAGTCTATTGAGCACATCTATCAGGTGTTGCACATCCTCAAAGTGTAATCCAGTCGTAGGCTCATCTAGAATATATAGTGTATTACCGGTATCTTTTTTTGATAGTTCCTCAGCGAGTTTGACACGCTGCGCCTCTCCACCAGAAAGGGTAGTCGCTTGTTGACCTAAAGTAATATATCCCAGTCCGACTTCATTAAGTGTCTTCAACTTTCGATAGATAGAGGGTACAGCTATAAAGAATTCTACAGCTTCTTCTACCGTCATATCCAGCACATCCGAAATAGACTTTCCTTTATACAATATCTCCAAGGTCTCTCGATTATAGCGTCTCCCAAGGCAGGTCTCACAGTCCACGTAGACATCTGGCAAGAAATTCATCTCGATGACTCGCTGTCCTCCACCTCCGCATGTCTCGCATCTACCTCCTTTCACATTAAAAGAAAAGCGTCCCATTTTGTAGCCTCTGATCTTAGATTCTGGCAACTCTGTGAATAGTTTTCTAATGGGTGTAAACAGGCCAGTATAGGTAGCTGGATTAGACCGAGGCGTACGACCTATTGGAGCCTGATCTATCTCTATGACCTTATCAAGATGACCGAGGCCTTTCATCCTGACAAAGGGAAGTGGCTTTTGGGTACTATTATAGAAGTGATGTCGAAGTATAGGGTATAAGGTTTGATTAATCAGTGAGGACTTCCCGCTGCCCGAAACACCAGTCACACAAGTGAATGTACCGAGCGGAATGGTAAGGTCAATGTTTTTCAAATTGTGGCCAGTAGCTCCCAGCAGGGTGATCTTTTCACCATTACCTTTTCTTCTTTTCTTAGGTATCTCGATGCGCCTTTGGTTACTGAGGTAGTCAGCGGTGAGACCTTTAGTCTTCTTGAAGGACTTAGGCGTCCCCTCATTTACCAAGTCTCCGCCGTGCTTACCAGCGCCAGGCCCTAAATCAATCAGGTAATCAGAAGCCAGCATGATATCTTTATCATGTTCTACCACAATGACCGTGTTTCCGATTGCCGCCAGATTCTTTAATGAGTCGATGAGTTTATGATTATCACGCTGGTGCAGACCGATACTTGGCTCATCCATGATGTAGGTGATACCCGTGAGCTGCGATCCGATCTGAGTGGCCAGTCTGGTGCGCTGTGCCTCCCCTCCGGATAAAGTCCTGGACGGCCTGTCCAAACTGAGGTAGTCTAATCCGACCTCAAGAAGAAATTCCAATCTGAGTCTGATTTCTTTTAATACCTCATTAGCGATCGCTTTTTGAGTTTTAGTTAGTTTTTTCTCAATGCCATCCAGCCACTTATATAATATATCAAGATCCATATGACTGAGCTCCCCGATATGTTTACCAGCAATTTTAAAGTGAAGTGACTCCTTTTTCAGTCGATATCCTTCACATGCAGGACAGTCTACGATGGTCATGAATTCTTCGGCCCACTTCCTGATTCGATCAGAGGAAGAATTGCGATACCAGTGGGTGAGCATATTCACGATGCCATTATCAGCTAGATCATACACTTGATCATGTACGGCATACTTTGAAGATTTCGATACACTCTCTCCACCACCATGGAGGATGATCTCTAAGGCTTTTTTAGGAATCTTTTTTACAGGGGTAGAAAAGGTGAATTTGTATTTCTTGGCCATTTCCCTCAGCTGCTTGAAGGTGGTGTTGTCCCTGACCTCTCCAAAGGCGGCGATGCCCTTTTCATTGATAGACTTAGTATCGTCAGGAATGAGCTTTTCCAGGTCTACCTCGTGCTTCTTGCCGAGGCCTCTGCAGGATGGGCAGGTACCATAGGGCGAGTTAAAGGAAAATGAATTAGGAGAAGGGATCTCATAGGAGATACCTGAGTCTGGACACATTAATTTCTTGCTGAAAGGAAATACTTGTCCTGAATTTACCTCAATGACCAGAATCAGGTCATTACCCATATCCATTGCAGTATCTATGGATGCTGCTAGTCTCTCGCGCTTCTCTTTGTCTATTTTAATTCGATCAATGACCAGTTCTATATCGTGAATCTTATAGCGATCTACCATCATACCCGGCTTCAAGTCTGTGATATCGCCGTCGATCCTGACCTTGGTGTAGCCCTTCTTTCTGACCTGTTCGAATAGCTCACGGTAGTGACCTTTTCGAGATCTAACGAGGGGCGCCAAAATGATGACTTTCTTTTTATCAAATTGCCTCATGATATGATCATTTAGCTGATCTTCGGTGTATTTGACCATCTTTTTGCCCGTCGCTAAGCTGTAAGCGTCGCTCGCTCTTGCATAGAGTAGACGCAGAAAATCATAAAGCTCAGTCGTAGTGCCCACTGTGGAGCGGGGATTCCATCCTGTCGTCTTTTGCTCTATGGATATGACCGGACTGAGGCCAGTGATCTCCTCGACTTCTGGACGATCCATCTTACCTAAGAACTGTCTGGCGTACGAGGAGAATGTCTCAATGTAGCGTCTCTGGCCCTCAGCATAGATGGTGTCAAATGCCAGTGAAGACTTACCACTGCCGCTGATGCCAGTGATTACGACCAGCTTATTTCTGGGGATACGCAGCGAAATATTTTTGAGGTTATTCTCACGAGCACCGATGACTTCTATATAATCTTGGTCTAAGTTTGGCATAGTCTAAATATGGCGAAAAGTAATCATTTAACTTAACCTAATCCAAACGTAACTAAGTGCATAAGGTTCGCATTGGGCTTGGCACAAAGGATGTGTTCTATTAGTGCTCGTTATAGGCTGTCAGTCACTATTGTTCATCAGTATGTACAGTCTATATCTGCGGTCCGTAAGAACATGATTTCCGTGATAGTTGAAGCTTCGTGTAGGAGTCAGTATATACTCATTACGGACACAAAACAATGACAAAGCAGGGTCAACACGGTCAATTACGGGTGTCATAACTACTTATTCAGCTCCTGTTCTTTTCGCTCTATGTATGTCCAATACTTATGCATATTTTTTTCTGGTTTTTACTTCTATGTTTGGCTTGCAGAGGGCCTATTTGCACTCGCGCTCAGTGTCGGCGGAATAGCTGCTCGTCTATATGAAGCCCTTCCAAGTGGAGGGCTTTTCTTTGGAAATTGGGGGGATTTAGGAGATACGTTAGCTTTTGATATAATGGATACGGAGATCTCCAACTTTAACTGTAAGAATATTTGTAACTTTTGGCAGCAGTTGTTAGTAAACGATTGTTATGATTACGTATAAAAGATTTGATTAGTATGCGACAATAAGGTATAATTAAAATAAAATAAATATCGAAGCATAAATAAATATGATACGGCGATCATGTTGATAAATTCGTACAAGGCGGAGTAAAGGCAGGGCGTTATTCATCTGCTGACGAAATTTTAAAAAATGGACTCAAGTTGCTTGAAGTTGAAAAATCAATGATAAAGGCGATAAACATATCTTTTACGAGAGGAGAGGAGAGTGGAGTAACAAAAGCATTCGATAAAAAAATTAAATTGACAATGAAAAAAATTCAAAATTGGTGCATAAACTACGACTATCGCCTAAAGTCAAAAATAAATTAGAATATATATATTTGAGTATAGCTTGAAAAATGTAGTGCTTTCAAGCTGAAAGATATCAAATTGGAATATGCGAATTAATGCTTAGCATTACCGAGAGAGTATTAATAGGATCAATCTATTATATAAAAAAAAGGAGAAAAAAGCCGAATCAGACCCTGGAAAATCGTCAATTAAATGAAACAGACTTACACCATTTTAATTTCTATTCTTCTTTACTCTATCGTTTCTTCTGCGCAAGACCACATTGAGCATCCACTTGGTCCACCGCCATCGACTGTGGACTATAAAGGTAAATTAGAAGTAGAAACGATTTATTTAATGCCTGCAAATCCTGAAAAAGGATTTTATTGGCCTTACTATTTGGGTACTCCAAAAACAATCAAAGAAAATATAGCATTGTATGTAGAGCCCAATAATGACGGAAGACGCGGGGAACCTTTTGAAACTCACGCTTATTGGGCCTCCATTATATGTGAGCACGCTCTGTATAGATTTGCAAATGAATTAGAAACATTTGCATTAGTTCCTGTATTTCCGAGACCTAAACTTGAAGATGGAAACAATCTATATACTCATGCATTAACGCGAGCAGTAGTTGAAAACATGACTGACTCTCTAAAAAGAATTGACTTGCAGCTCATTGCGATGATTGAAGATGCTCAATGTAAAATCCGAAGAAACAATTATGAAATACAGGATAAATTTATGCTCTGGGGATTCTCAGGGTCGGGGGACTTTGTCACCCGAATGGCTATGATACATCCTGAAAAAATACAATGTATGGTGGCCGGAGGATTGGGTGGCTTTCCTATACTCCCAATGTCGTCCTTAGAAGGTGTTTCACTCAATTATCCAGTTGGCATTTCAGATTTTGAAAAGCTATTTAATAAAAAATTCAATGCTAATGCTTTTAAATTAATTCCAATGAAATTATTTCAAGGAGATATTGATGAAAATGATTCCGTCTCGGAGGGGGACGAGCTCTCTAATGAAAATGATTTTATTTCTGATTCTTACAGCTATGCTCAGTGTAGATTTATTAACCAAAGTTTTGGACATGTTCCTGTAAATCGTGTAGCCAAAGTTTCAGGTCTATACTCACAATTTGGAATGCAAAACTTTAATTACGTAATCGTTCCTAATGTCGATCATAAAATAACACCAATTCAAGATGAGGCATTAGATTTCTTTATAAAGAACTGTACTGAAAAATGAAATAATTTATTTTTAAGATCTTAACTGTCGTACAATAAAGAAAATCCTATTACACAAATCAGATATGCATGATTGTGTATTACATCCTGATGTGATAGGAACACAACTTGTAAACAAATGGTTATTGATCTCAGAAAATCTAAATCGTTGGTGATTTAAAATGAAGGTGGTATCGAATATAGAACTATGTCATTTTATTTTTGACGCTACATGGATAAATCATTTGATGTGAACTGCATAATTGGCTGAGGATGATATTTATTTTATGATTATTGGCATCAATGCCTTCATTTCCGCCAATTTTTATTCTCTGATTATTTAGGCTTCTCGGGCGAGACAAAGAGTTGTTCAAAAGTTTAGTCATTATGTCTTTGAGTGTTGCCTTTTCATTCAATATTTATATTATTTAGAGATGGTGTATTAACGTCGATGGCAATTATTATTTACATAACGACTGCTTAACAAAAAGGCCAATCATGACTATCCTGCGGACTATAGCGTCTTGGTATAGCTGAGGTTTAGGGTGTGACAGCTACTATATCTTTTGCTTTTAAGGCACCAGATAGAATACTATAAGCCCCGACTTTTTTAAATATTAGGCGGTTGGATGTACAAGCAAAATCGGCGTATAGCTTCTTTTTTTGGCGAGCCTTAGAGGTTTACTAAGCGTCACCTTGATATTTTCCTTTTATTGTCCTTGCAGCGATGACTACCACATTCATTTTTGTTACGTCGTCTGCATCGATTTATGTGAGTTATTATCAGAGACTAATCTAAGTGTAAAACCACTTACTTGTATATACAGCAAGATCCGATTAGCTCGTTAAAGGTTCATAAGTGTTCCACAGTCATGTTTGGTAATCAATATCTAATTCAAATTCGAGATTCATGAGATACGTGCTCATGGATAAAGCAAAACTAAAACAGTATGCCGTTGGTTGTGGCCGATACATCAAGATCCATTGGAAGACAATCGTCCTTTCGGCAGTCACAGCAGGTGTAGGCTTCTTGTTTCTACTCTACAGTTTAATAAAGGTCGGGGCCTTAGGTCAACTTCCGGGAGAGCTGCAATTGACAAGTATTAAGCATCCTACGAGTTCGCTTATTTATGATGCTCACGGGAGAGTGATTAACAAATATTTCATTCAAGATCGGACGGATATTCAATATGGGGATTTACCAGATCATCTGGTAGAAGCCCTGCTGTCCACAGAGGATCATAGATTCTATACTCACCATGGCGTTGACTATCGAAGCCTTTTGAGGGTCACAGTAAAGACCATTCTGCTTCAACAAGATGCAAGCGGTGGTGGAAGTACACTGAGCCAACAGATCGTTAAAAACATTTTTCCAAGAAAAAAATATAAGGTGTTATCATCCGTCATCAATAAGTGGCGAGAGATGATTATCGCAAAAAGCTTAGAACGCTATTATTCCAAGCATGAGCTGATTGTACTATATCTGAATACGGTATCATTTGGCGAAAGGGCATTTGGTCTTCAAACTGCTGCACAACGATTTTTTCGCTGCACCGTGCAGAAGCTCTCCATTATAGAAGCGGCCACTCTGATCGGGATGCTAAAGGCTCCAAGCTATTACAGCCCAAGAAGATTCCCCGAGCGAGCCAAGCAAAGACGTAATGTCGTTATGTCTCAAATGAAGAAATATGGTTATCTCAATCAACGAACACTGGATAGCTTGCTTCAGCTGCCTTTGGCCATTAATTACAATTCACCCTCGGATCAAGTCTCTCAGTCACTGTATATCAAACAGTTAGTAAAACAAGAATTTGACAGGTGGAACGATACTCTGGATGTACCACATCAGATTTACCAGGACGGCTTGAAGATCTTTAGTACAATTGACTTAGATCTACAGGGGGTCGCCGAAAGCGCTATCCATACGCACTTACCAATTTTGCAAGAACAATTTTCCGATTCTTGGGCTGGTGGAAAGCCCTATGGTACTGATAATCGGGTTATTGATGATGCTATACTAAAGCATCCTAAGTACTCCTCCCTGCGAGAATCAGGGCTATCTGCTAATGATATTATCAAGCATTTTACAGTGAAATCCGATCGCAAAATATGGTCATGGCATGGGGATGAACATCGGTCCATGACTATAATAGATTCTATAAAGCATGAGCTGAGTCTCCTGCATGCAGCTATGCTGGTCACAGAGGTGAAGACGGGTAAGATCAAGGCACTCATTGGCGGAAATAATGATCATCGCTATCCTCTGAATCATGTGCAAGAGCCAAGGCAGGTTGGTTCCACATTCAAGCCCATCGCTTACCTCACTGCGCTAGAGAATGGAATAGCTCCCTGTAGTTATTATGATAATGAACTAAGAAGTTATGTAGATTATGATGATTGGACGCCTAAGAATGCCAATGGAGAGTATGGTGGGAGTATGAGTTTGATTAACGCTCTGGTACACTCTGTCAATACAGTATCCGTGCAGGTGCTGCTGGATGCTGGTATCAGCGCAGTGGTCAATATGGCTCAGCGACTTGGCATAGAGTCTCATATACCAGAGGTGCCGTCCATCGTCTTAGGCACTGCGGATGTCAGCTTATACGAGATGATGGGAGTGTACAGTACGATAGCCAATGGAGGGATCAGCAGCCACATACACATCATTGACCGAATAGAGAATCAGCAGGGTGATACCTTGTATCAATATATGAGTGAAGCCTCCGATACCATAGTCAAAGTGAATAACGCTTATACTATGATAGAGATGCTAAAGAGGGTCAGCCAGAAGGGCACTGGAAGGCGCATCAATCAATATAGCATACCGTTCGAAGTGGCGGGTAAGACTGGTACCACACAAAATCAAAGTGATGGCTGGTATATAGGAGCTGGACCTGAATTGGCAGCAGGCGCATGGGTGGGTACTTTGGATAGGAGGATGCATTTTAGATATCTCTCTCAGGGTTCTGGTTCTAACACAGCACTACCTATCGTAGGTAAATTTTTTGAGTCTGCGGCTAGAGAAGACCTACTACATAAGCAGGCATCTTGGACCTATCAGCAAGACTCCTTAGCAAAGTTATTTGACTGTCCAGCTACGAGTGAATTTAGAGCAGAGCGAATGAATGAGTGGCTACTGCAGAGAGAGCATCAGTCAGATTTTTCCAATTTTATAGATGACCTGCTAGGAAGAAAGAGGAAAGCTGATGATCGCAAATATAGGAGTAAGAAGTCAATATTTGATATATTCAAAAATAGAGAAAGTAAGCGCAAAAGGCACTATCGTCTGCAGAAAGACAGAGATAGATTAAGCAGAAGGAAGAGAAGAAATAAAAGTTGATTATATAAATTTTTGAAGAGTGAGTTACATCAGGCATATTCAGATGTAATCATAGTTAGGTGTCATATCTTGGTAGCGCAGTATGAAGTACTGGGAAAGATGGTAGAGAGAGGTTTTGGTTGGCGAGATTTTTAATAAAAATCATAACAACCAATTTTTACTGTGACCTCGTTTTACTTTGAGAGTTAATTATCACAGTGTAACAGTTCCACACTTATTATCAAAGCAACATAATTGACAATCTTTAAGCGATTAATTATTAATCATTTAGAGTTTTCTATTTCAAGCATCAGGTTCTTCTGAATATGCCTAAATCAGATTGGAGGCATCAGAGAAGTTACTCGATACGTAGTAAGATGTTGATTAGTAGGGTAGTCACTTTATTAGGCATGTTCAGTAGTAGTAAATAAATTCAGAAGTAAGAGAACTGTTGGTCAAGCTTATTTGACTTTAGCACGTTTAGGTCAAAATCTGTACAAATACTTGGGTATAATTTAATTCTGTCAAATACCTATTAGGTTACTTTTTATCTGGATTAAATTCGTTACCCCCTTTATTGCCAAAAACCCATAAATGCGAGGTAATATTTCAGGGTAAACGTGTTCAAATTAAATAAAGACTATGAATTAATAGACTAAACTTCCAATATGAATAAGGTCTTATGTGTAAAAATCTCTTTAGAATCGTAAAGGGATTTTTAGAAGTGGCGGCTGCTTGCCAGGTACCCAAGACTGAATGGTCCTATAGGGAATTCAATGTCCCAAATGGACATTGAATAATGAAGGAACCGAGGATTTGTCCTCGGGGGGTTGGCATTAGCTGGCATAGCTTCCGATAGCTATCGGAATGCTTACTTTTTTTGCAATTAACACTGAATGGTTCCGACAACGTCGGAAATCATAGATTCTAAATGTATCTATGATAAAGAAGGAACCGTACCACTGAGTACGGGTGGGCAGTAAGGCCCGCACGGCGAGTGCAAGTAAGCTTTGCATCTATAGAAAATGTGTTTATGCTTTACTTCTAAATACCCCTTTATTAACAATAATGCTGATCAACAACTCTTGCATGCTA
>Ga0209185_1001003_pt1 | contig 26858 bp, 20 predicted proteins | sample SidtaG_2_FD_187425 | JGI IMG/M metagenome (GOLD analysis project Ga0209185, IMG submission 187425) | Marine algal microbial communities from Sidmouth, United Kingdom - Sidmouth_Asex2 metaG (SPAdes) (version 2) | ecosystem: Host-associated > Algae > Red algae > Unclassified | place: Sidmouth... | reverse complement strand
TTTCCAGAAAGATCGGCGTTGAGCAAGGGACTTGAAGTTAGACATGCTGTTGTTCTCCTGTTGTCAGTGAACACAGCTTCGCGCGTAGGGAAAGAGAAATCTACAACGCTGAATTGAGGACGCTTACGGTGTATTCAGTTTTCTGGGATTTCACTTCCGTCGCAATAAAACGCGCACGGGAAAGGTTGGTGTACTGTTCATGCTGACCATGAAAGCCAGAAAGGCATTAACGCAAAAAACTGAAGCACATTTTTAGGCGTTTTCAATCGCAGCCAATCAGTCGTGTTATCGGGATTATTAACCCGATATTGAGAGGTTTGGTTAATTACTTTCGTGTGGTTATGTCGAGCCAGAGTTTTGGATACGTCAAAGATTGGGTTGAAAGGAAGGTTCGGCGTCATTTGATGAAAGCCAGAGGTTACCGAGGCTTCGGCTGGGACAGATGGAGTAGGAGCTGGTTGTACAGTGAGCTTGAACTATTTTCAGGCTACTTTGTGCGTTATCAGTCTCTGAAAGTGCTGCCAGTCGATGAGTCACATAAGCTATTACATGAAATCATTAGGACAGCGTAGTGCGGGAAATCCGCCTGCTGCGTTGGACGTGGCGGGGGCTGGAGACGTGCCTTTGGGTACGCGCCAGTTCCCGACCCTACCTGAGAGCAGCTGAGGGGGATGTTCCCTCGGCTGACTCACCCTGGATCAAACAGTAGGTGGGCAGAAAACGGGTAGCCCTCTCACTGTTAAAGTATTGTGGTTGTCGGTATTTTTGTGTGTCGGCTTGATGGCAATAGGCGGTCTATAATTCCTATAGTGCCGATAGTGTCTTGAAGTTTCCAATTATTTATCAAGGGAGATTGACAGTATGATTACCAATCTACACAGTAAAAATTTGCCAATACAAAGCTTTGGAGAAAAAAATGTTAGCAAATCATCACGCAGAATAGGAAAAAGGTGTCTTATAATACTATTCGCACTCACAACTCTTAGCCAAGTAGTTGCTTGTTTCAATATAGGAGCTAAGGGTTCTGACTCCAACTTAAAGAGTGAGAGTCATCCAGCCGAAGATAAAGTCACTTTCACAAACACGCTGCAGAAAAATGACGCATCCCCAACAAATCTATCCTTAGAGGCCGATTTTTCTCTTCCGATTTATCCCGATAGAATCGACCTTGGTGTTGGCACAGAAGCGTCTCAGCAGCTGCGCGACTTAACCTCGAACAAAGCAGCGGCAATACTTGTAGAGAGCAATGATTGTGATTTCTGTAGTGAATTACGTTCGTCTTTAGTTCCTTTATTGAAGGCTTCGAACCTGTCGCTGATAATTCCAGATAAAGAAATAGCGTCTAGTATTAATTCGGACAATACTGTGTCTCTTCACTTTTTGAATGCCAACGGTGTAATCACAGGACGGGAAATACTATCGCCAGCTGGAGTTTTCGACAATTCGCGAATTAGTTGGCTTGCCAAAGCAACTCAATCTATTGGTTCCGCGCCTATCTCACCCATTTCGTTCTCTGATAAACCTCAAAACAAATTTGTAGTAGTCACAGATCAGGCTGTATCTTTATACTCTGTCGATACTGGATTACCTTTAGAGACAATAGTATTTGGAAAAAGATTTGAAAACGCATGGTCTTTAAGTAAAGACATTTACGGTATCTCAGAATGTTGTGAGCCAGCGGCAGGTCGGATCTGGTTGGTCAAGGCAGGTGAGCAACTAGAGCGTGACAATGCCGGGTTTGATGCAAAAGCCGTTCGACGCTCACCTGACAAAAACTGGCTTCTTACCTCTTCATCAAGCACCTATATTTGGCCAGTGGCGAAGCCGTTTTCATCAGATCCAATCGATGTATTGCCACCTGGCTCCCCTCCCTTGACGGTTGAGTGGTTGCTCGACAGTCTTGGTGTAGTTGCATTATGGAGTAAATCCGAAGTACGGGACCGAGCGGCAATTGAAATTATCGGATTGTCCAATGATCTACAAATCGCCAGTCGTCGGTTTATAGCGGTGCCACCAGAGACAGTTGGAATTGCGCCGTTGAAAGACGGTATGTTAGTTCTCGCTATCAACGGCAAATTTCCCGCTCTTGTTAGCTTGGATCCTAACTCAGGAACAACTAAACAGCTTACTACTTTAACGGATAAAATCCTGTCAATTTCCTTAAACCAATCAGGACATAAATTGTTGACTCTTACGGAAACTAGTCAAGCGATTGTGCTTAATACAGAAGATTGGACAGAAGTCTTATCTGTACGTGGACCGTTTAAATCCGCCAACTGGTGAGTTCATGTCAACAACTTCTTGATCGGACGCCAGGTGTGCTTTCATTTGCAATACCATTTCTCATTATGTAATAACACAACGACCTGGCATCATTGGCACTCGATTTCGGGTTACGACAATCCAAATTAAACGCCCTAAGAAGTCGCAGGTAGGCGCTTTCCGTTAAATTTCCCCAATTGCCATCGATACCTAAATTCTCTCCGTTCAGCAAGTTGCAAGCAGCTTGAATAAGCGTCGTATCGGATCTCTTATTGGTACTAATCGCTGACACAGGACTTGAATAATCATCAAAGTGAATATGATCACGGTGAGCGGAGTTGTACCACGCTGTTAGGACTGTGCCAAAGTATCTACGAAGGTTAGCGGCAACACCGAGGTAGCGTCTTGCATGAAATTCTCCGGCTTGATGCGACCAATTGCTATCCATGACCCAACCGTTCGAGAATCTAATTTGGCACAAATCGAAACCTCTCGCTCGGTTATGCGAGCTGGTTGAGCGATGACATGCTTTCGTTCCCACATCACCAAACCAGTCTATTAATAGGGTGCCGTCGCTATACGGTGAATTTCTATCGAAATGCCATCTCATATTGTTAGCCCAAAGTGAGCACTGATCCCAAAACGGTTCATTAAAGTCGAGATTATGATTTTGGCTATTGAATTCAGTTCTATCACCGCTAGATGGAGAGAATCTTCTCCCCCTAAAGGTAAGACTATTACCACCCATATAACTCCGGCTAACGATATCGACTAGTTTTCCGTTGCAATAATGTCCGCTCATTGTCTGCATCCTCATTCGCTACTTCGTTAGTTAGAAATCTGTAACTGTCCGTTTCCAGTGTGAACAAGCCAACTCTTTCGCCCCTTAATAGGTATAGATTCGGTAGGAAGCGCATAAGTGTTTCGCCTATCACGTGGTGAAAGAACGGCCCTCCAAGCTATGTTTTCGAGCTCGACATCAACGATGTCTCCGTTGGTTCGTCTCTGGCGGGATGTCACTTGATTAGATGCCGATATAGATACACTACTGGGAATAGCGTTGTGCAATACTTGAGATTCTTTCCATCTTTTAGTACTAAGATCCATCTCCTGAACAATTAGTTTCTCAGAGACTGTGTCCACGGCTACAACAATTTTTCCATCCGACTTTATAAACGCGGTTGCACTACCCACAGGTAAATCGTCTTGTGGCAATGAAAAGGGTAGTTCCGTGTCGTCAACCACCACAGTGACAGCAGACAAATGATCCCCGTCTTCATACGCTGGGCGCAGTACAATTTCGATGCTGTGATAGTCTTTTTGTACACTAGCCGCAACGATCCCGCGGCCATCCATCAGTGAAATATTATGATTTACCCAAATCGCCGGACGTTCAATCTCATATATTCTTGTATAGTCGACTTCAGGTGGTCCAAAAGGCTCATCGAGCATTTCAATATTGCCCAAGGATCTTTGATACTCATTTATTTGGGGATAATATTCCGTTGAAGAACCAATAACCGACGACATATACCCATTGCGCAATCCAAGATCAAGTGGCCAGAAATTTTCGGGGAAATGGCTATCTATGATGTTGTTAGCCACAACGGATCTATTCTGGCTGACCAAGCGCCGTAATTGAAAGCCATCTGTTTGGTGTCGAGCAAGCACCATAACCGCATCATCGGTCTCAGCTGCTGCCGCGAATATTGTTAGACCACCTTGAATTTCTTGATGCGCAAGCGTAATACGAGGTTTGATTAGTAATAACCCTGCTACAGCACCCATTGTTTGTATAGCTTGTCGCCTAGTTACAGCATTTGTCGTAGACATTTGATGGATCCCCTATTAATTAGTTACAATACTCAAGAAGATAAATACAACTCGCACCACGCCATATAACTTGTGGTTAGAAAATATGGCGAACCTTGCGCTTACAAAAATAAACAATCGCGTCGTTTGTATTAACGCTTGATATCAAAAAAAGTTTTCGGACTCAAATTAGAAATCTCGGGACTCACGAGTTAGTAAATTGCTTCATCAAAACACTTTCTTCGTTTTTGCATATTCTGGAGCTAGTTGATCACCCATACTGACTTGACTGGGATTGTTTTCTGGAATGGCGGATCTCGGTTCTACTGTTTTTATCGATTCATGTTCATTCGTCGTTGTCTCAGAATGTTTTGATGCGATAAATAAGTATGCGAATACCAATGCAATGAGGGTAAAACCCGCCATAGCAACGAATTTATTATACTTATAGATAGTTGATCGTGGCATTTTTTTCAATCCCAAATTTAACAGGACAGATTATTTAATCTGCGCTTTGGCAACGACTAAAAATTCTATCCAGAAGACGTATAACGTTTACTGCCGAGTCCAGAAGTTGGATGAAACTGAAGGCTTAGTATCCTTCGGAAACGACGCATCGGTACCAATGAATAATTCCCAGCATATGCCACGATTACCAGTTCCGTAACCCTCGCATATAGTGTTGAAATGAGTACGACCGTTGTTATAAAAACGTATTGCCTTATTGTCCCAATCGCCAGGTAGGTTGCCCCAATTGCTATTGTTACCAGCTACCTTGCCGTAACTGGATCCACCTTTTGTAAAACAGGTATATCCCTTAGGGCAATTATCTTGAAACGAATCTGCGATGGCTGTTTCAAAACCAATCAACGAAGTCAAAATGACAGAGAATGCAAAAGCACTGGTTGTTAATTTGCTATATTTCATCCTTTTATTCCTTTATATTTAAACAGCGTGATTTATGGTGCTTAGGTTGTGTAACGATTAAGAACTTGAAAAGTTTGCTGCGAAAAAAAGTTTTTTCATTGCTGATTCGCCATTCGAATTCTCAACATACTTGATCAACAAGGCGGGCTTCAAGGTCACAGAAGCTCATACAGGTGCGGTGACATTGATCCAGCGCTTTGGCTCAGCCTTGAATCTGAATTTGCATTTTCACATGCTGTTTATTGATGGCGTCTTCGTGCCCAAGAGCAATGGAGCACTGAGATTTCACCGGATCAATGCCCCCACGTCCAAAGAGCTCAACGCCTTGGTCGCGACGATCAGCGAGCGCGTTGCCCGATACCTGGAACGCCGGGGGCGCCCAGCCAGGAATGGTTGAGCCGAGATGAGCAAAGTGATCATCTGAACCTGTCCATGGCGAATTCATACTTCACGCAGCGATTGGAGTCTGGAAGAGTCCATTGCAGTGTGAATGCCATGAAAAGTGATCGAGCAGTGCGCATCGAGATTGAACTTCACTACTGACAGAATCAGGCGTCAATCCATTGAGCGATTGATGCACCCGGTGCTGATTGTAGTATTGAGCAAAATCAGCGAGTTTTCGCTCCAAGTCTTGCTTATTCCAGAAAAATAACTGATCAAGGTACTCACGCCGAATAGTTCCAATCAACCGCTCAATGAAAGGATGCGATGTCGGCGTATAGGGCACACTCTTGATTTTCTCTATGTCGAGAATTCGTAGATTGGCCTGCCATTGGTGATATCAAAATAGTGGATCGTTGTCGGAACTCAATCGCCGCGGTATCCCTTTGGTCGATATGGCCTTGTTAAACAGACAACACAGCGAAACACCATCCACATCGCCAAGGTGTGCACCGAAGCCTACAATACGTCGAGTGAATTGATCCATCACGACCAGTACCCAATGGCTCTTGAGAAGAATGGATTCACACCGAAACAGATCAACGCTCCAGAGACTGTCCTTTGTATGGCCCAGTAAGGTCAACCATGATGAACCGTCGCCACCCGAATCACACGGGTAGTGCGCAGCCAATATTCGCCTGACTACATTCTTGTCGATAGTGATGCCAAATGCAAGGTTGATCTGTTGTGCTATGCGTGGACAACCAAATGAAGGGTTGCGTCGTTTCAAGTCGATAATGGCATCGATGAGTTCCTTTGACAGACCCTTTGGACCAGGTTTACGATTGCCACAGGAAGAACAAAGAAGACGATATTTGCGCTGTTTGAGCAATTGGTGCAATTTCAACAGCGTTGAGGGTCGGATAATCACGGCCGCTCTTAGAATATGGCGATGCAGAAGGAAAAGAGAGCAGAAACCCATCAGAAAGCGATCCAGAGCCGTTAGTTTTGGCGAGCGGCGTCGGGAACGATTGATGATCAGAAGCTGCCGTTTTGTCAGCAGGCTGTCGGCGACAATGGCTCTTGCGCCGCCAGGTCCCAGAAGTTTGGCGATCGTGGTCAGCAGATGTGCAATGAGTATCAGCAAGTCCTTCGTGACTGAGCAGGATAGGGAAGGCTGCTGACAAAAACAAGTCTATTGCAAGCTGCCGAATTCACGTCATAATTTGTAATTCGCCATGCACACGATTTGATGGAGTGCTGGTGCGGGGCGGCCGGCTAGGGATGGTCGTTCGATACTGCACAAGATGAATTACAGTCTCCTGTAAAGGGTATCCCTACCGTGTCTGAAGTTAATCAGTATTGGCTGAATAATCGTAAGCCGATTTCCATGTAGTGTTCAGTGGCGAGAGGTCTCATTGATCATTTGCTGATATCTGTAATGCTCTTTACTAGTCATTCCAAAATCTTGCAAGCCGAATAGTGCATTGTTTCGTGTCAATACACTTTCGTTGGTGTCTTCAATAACCCGTAGCAAGGCGTTTTTTGCGTTAGCATCCCGGTAGTTGGTCCCTGTTAGTGACAATAGTGCAACCGTCCTGACTCTTTCATCAGTATCTGTCAGCCCCTGTAGATAGAATTCATTCAAATTTTGTGTCTCTCCCCAACGCGACATCATTGATAGGCTGTGATGTTTTACAACAGGGTCGAGGCTAGTAGTCAAAGCTTCAAACTGCTTCATCAATCGGGCTCTTAGTTCTGGTTCCGTCGGCCCGGGAATAGCCAGTGCATTAAGCGCGGATATCTGTACAGCGGGATCGTTTTCGTGCTCCAGTAATTGTGCAATGATATTCCTTGCGTTGGTGCTGTGCGGCTGCTGCCCCCCGAGAAGATTCAGCCCGGCCTGGCGTGTCATGAGGCTATCTGCGTACGCCATTTCTTTTCCCACGGCAGTTATCTCTTTACTCTGAACACGTTGCAACCAACGTGTTAGCCTGATTGCACGCTCTGGACTGGCAACGGTTCGAAATTCATCCAACAGTTGTTTCAGTAGTTTTGGATTTGTCTGAAGTTCGGCAACCAAATTGTTGCTGTCGTCCTCATTGAGCGACTCATACCCCAGTTGTGAGACATCCATTGGCGTGATACCCATGGGTGGATCTAGCTCTAAGTCAGATGGTTTGCTGGAACTACGGTATGTGTTATGCACGACAGGTTCATTATCGTGCTCAATGGCGGTTACTTTTGCACTTACCGATGCAATAGAGGGGGGCAGGTCATCGCGGAAAACCGACATGGGGATTTTGTCTGTACTGCCCGGAGTTGCTGCTAGCTGCCAACCATTTGGAGTGGCAATGGACTGATAAAACTGATTAGTGGATTTGCACCCGGGTAGTGTAGATTCAGTCCGGATTTGGAAAGCGTTGAATTCGGAATCAAATTCAAAGGGATCGTCAAGTTCTAACTGCAGTGAATTCCAGGTTTCTGGACCAACCTTTCCATCTATGCCGAGATCTCTCAGTGTTTGATATGCCCTCACTGCAGCGACTGTATTAGGGCCATAGTCGCCATCAGCAAACTGATTTAATGTCATACTTGTTGCTACATCGGCGAGGCCAAGGCAATAGACAATGCGTTGGATTGACATGGCATAGGTGCTTAACTTGCCTTGATTTACTGAAATAACTGAATTATCACTCCATAGCGGAGTCCCAGAATTGCAGTCTTTTGCAATACAGTCCAAATTTTTTTCAAATGGATCTGTTCCGTCTTGTCTTTCTTTCAAGTTCGAAATTCCGTCATTGTCAACGTCGAAGAGGTCTGTTCCATCTGTGGAGATGTGTTCGGCGTCGAAGTTGCCTTTATAGGTTTGAGGATCGGCAAAAAATGAACCGTCTTGTATGGACAATAGCAGTAGTTGTCCATTGAAGAGTTCGTGCCAGGAAATGGAAATAGCATTATCTTCGTTGAGTTTCACATCGGTTAAATTTAATGCAATGGTCCAGTTGCCAGCCTGCTGATCATGTCCATTGTATGTTTCAGTTTGTCCATCGTTGATCGTGACATGTGCACGTAAATTGCCATGATCATAGTCCCACATCTTTTCAAAAATGACAGGGCTGCGCATACTGAGATTTGGGTTTGCACTCTCGTCCGCTGTAGCAATCTGCTCATCGCAGCCTGACAAAGAAAATATCAATCCAGCAAGTGCGGTTCGCGCGACCCGGTATGTGCAGCAATGGCGAAAGCTACGAGATGGCCATTGCACCTTAAGATTCGGTAGTAAAGAGTCTGCGCAAACTTGGATATTAAAGAGAACAGACAATTGAGACGAAATCAAAGATTACTCTCCTTTCTAGTCAACAATGATTCATGCACCAAATACCCCTTACGCTGGTACGGGTGCATCACGAAATTTCACCACTATTATCGATGCTATTCTTTTCGAGCAACATTTTGTCTTTACGAGTCACGTATTGAACCATGAAAAGTTTGAGCTATCGCTATTCTTTCTACCACTGATTCATCCGAGATGGTGCCACGTATTGAGACTGAAAATTGAAAAAAGACAATATATTCAATAGCATAATTCGAATTCTAATAATTTCTCTATGTTCCGGGTAATACCATTGGCGCATTAGGAAATCTGTGCTTTAGTCAGTGAATGAAGAATCTGGCGCAGATGCCCGACGTTCCCAAAGTGGAACAGACACCACTAGTTAAGGCGTTTGTTGAGCTTGAGTGAGCTCTAGTCATTTGCTTTAGTGTTTATAACGCTCAAAACCCTAAAATGTTTTCCGCCTCACGACATATGGTGAAGTAATTGCCGGGCAGGGAGCATTTTTGATCCCTGATCAAAGCTCAACAAATGAAGATTAGAACTCGGCACTTGTGAGATGCCTGATTTATTTGACTACACATATTTGATATCGTGTCGCAAGCTGTGTTTCTGGATTGGGGTTGATGGATCAGCATTTACTTCCGTCTACGCACGGGGTTCTCTGGTTCAAATAGCCCGGCATCGCCAGATTTCCAATTTGTCATAGAGGGTTGTTAGTTTGAAAAGAGGATTATTCACAAAAAGCAAACTTTTCAATTTGCCTGACGTTATACCAAGTAATCTGTGACCACCTAACGAGTCGGCCAAATTGACAAGGAGCATGCAAGAACCGATGAATTTATCCGTGCGCAATATACTTCACAGCCAGACTGACGAGGTTAGTGGTTCCCCGATACCTGTGGCAACACGCGCAGAACCCAGTGAGAAAAACAGGCTGCGGCCTATTGCCACGACAACAACGTATGCCCGTGGACAAATTCGGCTGACTCACGGTCGTGTCAATGCACTGGCGTGGGTAAGCGTCCTAAGTGACAACTGTAGACAGCCGCCGTGCGCGAAGCTATTTGCTGCGGTAGGTCGAATTTCGAATGGTGCATCAGGGTATGCGTCAATCTTATGATCTCGCTACATGGAAAAATCCAGCTACCCATTAAAGAAATGGACAATTGCTCAATGGTCAGTGCCGAGAATTTAGTCTCTTGAAGCCCATGATCGCAAAAATAGCACCCGCTGCGTTTACAAGCCTATCGTTGTGCTTGTTTGCAATGACGCTCGGTGCGTGTGCTGTATCTCCAGAACTGCAGGATCAGCCTCAACAAAGTATTGCTGATCAACCATTAGTGGATAAGAATATTATAGTGCCATGGTCAGGACAACGAGTAGGTGCGCAAACTCTACTGAAAATGACTACCCATGGCGGTACTATTGCCTCTTCGAGCGATGCGAATGAGGTTTTAGACTTAACTATTCGATTGTCTATTAAGGCCTTTGTCCATTGCTACTATCGCACCCCCAATAGAGTCATTTACCGAATTCTGCCTACCTCAATGGATTCTATGGCTCTGTTTTCAGCGGGCAAGTCCATGGTTTTGCCTGTACACAGCAGAGTGAGGACATTGCCCAAAACAGATCAGGAGCGGGAGTCCTTTCTATGTCTGGCTTCGGATGAGAATTTGGCAAAAAAACTACCTGTTTTTGTCACGGCGTCCGGCGTGACGGGATTGCCAGAAGTTGATTTTGATACTCTATTTCGAATATATCAAAGCGTTACCAATAAAAACCTGATTGGCAGGACGCTGGTGCATGATATTTCTGAACAATGAACCAAGCCGATCAAAAACGATTATCGATAATGTCCCATATATTGATTTGATGAGTTTTTCTAGTTCTTTATAATCATCATTTTTACGTATCTGGCTAATTGAATCTCTAGCTTCCGATAGCTTGCCTGTGTAACTTAGGGGTATTAACAAATTGCATTGGTATTTGCTCTATTTCAGACCGCCTGAATTTACTTCAGTTTATGGAGAAACCTGAATGAATATAACAACCAGCCAAAAAGTGTCGTTTTTCTTGTGTCTGTGTTTTCTACTAGTATCTTTTTCAAACGGCTTGCATGCTTCTGAGCGCCATGCCTTGATTATTAGCAATAGCGCCTATGCAAGCAAAAGCCTGCTAAACCCACGCAATGATGCTATTGACATGGAGATACAATTAAGAACAATGGGCTATAAGATCTATGGTGGAGCTCCGGCATTTGATCTTGACAGAGTTGGTATTGAGCGCACCATCAGGGCATTTGCACATTCATTGCCCGATGGTGCCCAAGCACTTTTTTACTATGCAGGGCATGGCGTATCAACTGATGAAGACAATTATCTGGTGCCTATTAACCACAACCTCCAGTTTGTTGAGCAATTACCAGATAGGGCTGTAGGCCTGCGGAGTCTGGTGGAGCTAATGAAAAATTCCAATGCGAATGGTATGAATGTACTATTGCTTGATGCTTGTCGTGATAGCCCTTTGGAAAGCAGCTATCGTAGCAACAGACAAGGTCTTCAGAGATTAAGCGATATTCCTCGAGGCGTCTTTATCGGCTATGCGGCAGATACCGGTCAGGTGGCTGAGGATGGTGTAGGGCGCAATGGAACCTATACAGCTGAATTACTGCAGGTTATGCAGGAGATGCCAGACGTTATCATCGAGATTGCACACAAGGAAGTTGCAAATCGGGTATTTAAAAAAACGGATGGAATGCAGTTTCCGGTATCAGAAAACAAAGTGTATGGCGATTGGTGTTTTGGTGTCTGTACGGACTCCCTGAATCTGGGAAGTACCGCAAACATTGAGAGTAGCGCCGAACCCGCACAAATAGCACCTGCGGCAAAATCAGGAAAGCCAAGCTGGAAAGCGGTTGGCGGCATAGCGCTGGGTGTATTGGCAGTTGGTTTTTTGCTGCAAGACAAAGATGACATGTCTACTGAACCACGAAGCTTTCAATTGACTGTAACTCCACCAACACAACTGGAAAAAGAGTAGTCAAGGGAAGCAATTACAATATTTCATGCACATATTTTATAAGACTGCAAACTTTTGCAGACCTGGTACGTTATAGAACAAGTAATCTAACGCATTATTCTAGCTGTTGGCAAACATAAACCGGAGGGACGTGATTTGAATATCCAAACGCCGATACAGCGAAACCATATATTTAAAGAGCTGACTGATGACGAATTGGTTATACGCTTCCTGAAAGAGAAGGACGACAATATATTCCGAGTATTGGTTGAACGTCATCACGATCGCCTCTTTTCACGATTTATTTCAGAACTGAAAAACAGAGCTGACGCCACCGACATCGAGCAGCAGCTCTGGCTAAAGGTTTTCCGAAGCTTGAACAGCTACCACGGTGAGGGAAAGTTTGCCGAGTATCTATCAAGAATCGCTGGCAATTTACTTAAGGATTTCTGGCGAAGCAAAGGGCGTCGCGCTGACGTTTTTGTAGAGAATCAATATTTCTGTGACGATGAAACTTCTGACGATCTCTTTGCCAGCTTTAGTGAATCTGCTACCGATTGCGTGAAAGGTGGGGATCAGGAATCGGAGCTTATTAACAATGAGCAGATTCAGTATCTGGTTTCCGTGCTGATTCCCAGCCTTCCCGTTGAACAACGTATGGCCTGGCTACTACGACATGAGTCTGAATACTGGGAATCTGACCAACGGCTAGAATGGCATCATCTGGCTGCACTTAACGGATTAGGTGAGGATGAAGCCTGGTCACTTTTTGAAACAGCAAGAAACAAGCTGATGTCCACATTGGGCAAATCCAAAACTCAGAGTGAACCACTTCTTGAAGAGGAAGCACTGATGTTTACCGTTTGGACACAGGCTCAGCGGTTGAGTAAGAAGGAGCAGTATACGTGGGAGTACTTTGCACAATTGCTGGATGTTCCCGCCAATACAATGAAAACTCGCTATAGGACGGCTCAGAAAATTCTCAGCGATGGGTTGAAGGCCTACATGAGTCAGTAAGATAATCATTAAAGTTCGTTTCAGTATGCGTGTAATAGGATGTGCAATGCCTTGTCTGAGCAATTCGTAGTTACATGTTTTGTACATTTTTTCAGCGATTCAATAAGTTGAACCGCTGAACATTGATCAAGGATTTTATATCATGACCGACACCAACCTGAACCCGGAAACTCTCTACCAGCAATACAGGCAACGCCGAAATAGGGCGTGGCAATCTTCTGCAAGAGAATTCTCCTCGCGGTGTCAGCCTGACTCGCAATCAGACACATCACTGGCGTCGCTGACATACCAAAGATACAAATCGACACGCCTGCCTTCAAAAGATTCGCCGGTAGATGCCATCATGTCGCTCATTCACGTCGATCATGATTTTCTGAATGGTGATGAGAATACAATGCACATTGTTTCCCCCTCCGAAAAATACGACACGCGCAGTAGTGAAGGAAACGTTGTTAGTTTTTTCCGAGGTTCTGCAATGCGCATGTTTGACGCTGGTGTCAAGCCATTCGATAGGTTGAAAGTTCGTATCTTTGCGCCCGCGGTTGCGGCGTCTCTGCTGGTGCTACTAGTATTTCCCATGATATTAGATATGGGCCAGCCGCGAAATACGTTCACCTTGGAGGATGTTGTGCACTATCGGAGCGCGGCCGCATTCATCAAACCAGGCAAAGGGCAAAATCTGGGCTTTACATCTGGGGCTGTCGACGAAAAAAGTGCATTCAATCTCGGACTGTTGGCAACCCAAATATCAGTTTCAGCACTTGGTGGCGAATCGTCCAAACTTGATGTCGCTAGTCAGCAGCTTTCCATGCTCATGGATGCTGAGGCGATTGCGATTCTGAACGAAAGCCTTACAGAGGTACGTGCTTCGATGGCCACACTGTTCAGCCCCAGCGTGAGTGATCCTGTTCGGGCTAAAGCTGCGAACAATACCCTGAATGAGCTTTCAGTCTTTCGATCTACCTTGAAATCTGAAAATACAGATAATGATGGTCAACTCTGGTTTGATTTAGGCGAGCATATACAGGCTATTTCTCTATTTGCACAATTACATTCTGAGCATAATATGACACACCTGTTAAAGAATGAGATGACAGAATTTCTAAATGCAACATTTCCTGATGAAAGGCTGGCGGTCACAAAGCCGCTGAATGAATTAAAACGTTTTTCCAGCAAAAATATATTCAACATTGATGATACAAATGAGATCATAAGCTTGTGTCGTCACATTAAAATACTGATGTTGTGAGTCGCTGATTATGTTTTACCCAGTCCAGATTAAAACTCAAAGGCGGCTGCACTCAGCATTCTCTATGAGGGTCAGTGTCGGAGTTATGATTGGAATGCTGGTCATTCAGTGTCCAGCTATAGCAGACGACTTACGATCAAACGTTAAATCGTGGCAACGGGCATTTAACGTAGTGCCCCAAGATCAGGCATATGTGGCGCGTGCCCAGAACATTTTCAAAAGGTTGAAAGCAGTAGTGGGCAAGAAGGTTCTCCTGAGTGAGCTGTATATTCTGGATAGTGATAATCAACCGTGGGCAATTGCACTGGAAGATGAAAATGTCATATTGAGTCGCGGAGCATTGGATGTTGTTTACGGTGCCAGTGGTGTATCGCTGGAAGCAAAGGATGCGCGTCTGGCATTTATTTTGGGGCATGAGCTCAACCATATCGCCAAGAAGGATTTCTGGCATGAGCAGGTCTATCGAGGCTTTGTTAGTAAAAACGTGGACAAGACACTGGATTCTACATCTGAGTCCAATTCGAGGCGTCGGGAATCAGAGCTACGGGCAGATGAGGACGGGTTTATTTACGCATCCCTGGCTGGATTTAACACGCGTGAGTTGTTCACCTCAATAGAAAGCGAGTCCGATTTTCTCCACTATTGGGTTAGGCAAACTGAGAGTTGGTCAGTTAGCAATAATTTCAGTGCTACCCAGCGCGTTCAGTTTCTGGCTGACACGCTGCAATCTCTTGAAGGTGCTGTCAAGTATTTTCAATTTGGTGCCAGACTGGCCCATTTTGGAGACTATGACAATGCGGAGGTGTTGCTCAATGAATTTTACAAAATATATCCATCATCCCAAGTGCTGAACAATCTTGGATTTGTCTATCTGCAAAAGGCCAGGCAGCACATGCCCACTGAAATGGCGTATCATTTCTGGTTTCCACTCGCTCTGGATGTGTATTCTGGCATGCCGAAGATCAATCGCTCGCTCCAGTCTAATATGCCAGAAACGGCCAGCAAATATCTGGAGAAAGCAGTGAGTCTGTTAGAGGAATCGGTTAATCTGGACGATACTGATATTGCAAGTCATAAGAATCTGGCAATAGCTCATATATATTTGAAGCAGTACTCCAGCGCATTGGTAATACTTGAAAAGGCAATCAAGAGTGAACCCAATGATTATCAGCTACGTGTTTTGCTGACCATATCCGACTATGAAAATTCAATGAAGCTCTCAGCACGTATGCAAACCAGCGAGATGGCTTACCTGATACAAGAAGCTTCAAAGTCTGATGCTCCGTTAGATCTTTTGTACAATACTGCTCGACTGGCTGAGCTGACGGGTGATAAAGAGAAAGCGAGCGAATATTGGTCACGTCTTGAACTTGCCAGTGACAAAATGGACCCTGTGTATAAAAAGTCAATGTGTTCGCAGTCACTTAGGTCTAAAAGCTGTGAGACCGATGTTCCTAATGTTGCCGCCATATCAACTCCATGGGTGCCTGATAATAACACCGGACTTACTGTTGGTAGTCGTACCGACGACGCTTCAGTCAAGAAGGTGCTGAAGAGCTGGGGAGATTCGATACTCGAGAATCTAGGCAGCATCGACGCCACTATTTATCAGCACGCCAATGGAAATTCAGTCCTTGTAATTGACAGAGCTATCGCTGTCATCAATCAAAAGCAGCATGGCTTTGATTTCAAACAGCATTTGATACAGGTAAATGAACAACACAGTTCAATACCGCTGATGAACATCCGATTCGGGGCAGGCAGTGTTTTATCGAATGGATCCCTCTGGGCTGCAAAAGTGCGCGACGAAAGAGTTGAAGAAATCTGGTTTGCCGATGAATTACCGATGCGCAACTAGTCCGGCTGTATGATAGGTTTTGCACTTTATATAGTTACGCCGAGTAGGCCGACGGAACTTCCCCGCCGGCCCCTCAAGAAACGGTACGTGAACCTCTCGATTCATACCGCTTGAGTCAAACAAACGCATCCCTCTTACCCATGTGCCAATGCACAAACAACTCCGGACGGGCCTCGGCGATCCTCGCCAGATATTGCCCTGCACGGGTTTTCTTATTACGAAAACGGCGATACTTAGCCATCACCCAGCTAACCAAAGCACGGTTGAACAGACGAAACAACGCATGCAGCGCTGACGGTCTATAGCGACCGTAGTAGTTGATCCAGCCACGAAGCACTGGATTAAACCGCTTCCCGATATCGTCGATCGTACAGTGCGTCCAGTTTCTCAATTGGGATTTTCGCAAGTTACTCGCCATCGACTTCAATGCCGAACGACTTAGCGCAGGGGAAAAGCTAAGAAATAGCTGACCATTGCGGTTTCGAGTCGAACGAGGCCGAAACGTGTAACCCAGAAAATCAAAATATCGTACCGGATACTGACCTTTGCGGTTGGCATCTTTGCAATAAACAATCTGAGTCTTGGCAGGATGCAGCTCAAGACCGCACTCCTCAAAACGCTGAGTCAGCACTCGCAGCATATCTTTCGCACTCTCGTACGATTGACAATGCGTCAGCCCATCATCAGCATATCGACACCATGGAGTCTGTGGATGGTTTCTAACCATCCACGTATCAAACACGTAGTGCAGGAACAGATTACTGAGTATCGGACTAACGACACCCCCTTGAGGGCATCCTCGATCACGCGCAACCACCTCGCCATTGGGCATCAGCGTTGGCGCGTTCAGCCACCGTTCCAGATACAGCAATGCCCACGGACATTGCACATGTTTGTAGACTGCCTTAAGCAGCAGATCATGCGGAATATTGTCAAATAGTCCTTTGATGTCAAACTCCAGTACCCAGTCATAGTTCCAGCACCGCTCTCGTGTGACACCAATGGCATCCAGTGCCGATTTGTTCGGCCTGTAACCATAGGAATCATCAAGAAAGTGCGGTTCGATGTCGGGCTCGATCTGCAGCTTGACGACCATCTGCGCTATCCGATCTGCCACCGTCGGCACGCCGAGCAAACGAAATTCACTAGCAGTTTTCTTGGGAATCAACACCCCTTTGACCGCTGGTGGAAAATAGCTGCCTGACGAAAGTCGGTTCCAAAGTCGATACAGATTGTTCTTCAGATCCTCCTCAAAGTCAGCAAGCGACTGTTGATCAACACCTGCCGCTCCGGCATTTGCTTTCACCAGCCGATAGGCTTGCATCACTTGTTGTTTAGGTATATGAAATGGTTTTGCACTCACGACAACGTCCTCCTGCTATACAATTGTGTTGCCCCTTGTGCCCGTTTGACGTCGCCCCTTCGCTCCACAGCCATTACAGCCGCTTCAACACTACTACGGACGACTCCGCCCCAGTACGCCGCATCGGTACTCTGGCTCTCGTGGGGTCTCCACTTGAGCGGCTCCCTTAACATCAGCATGACTGGTTCCCGCAGTTCCATGAAAAAGCCTGTCATCGGATCACGCCACCTGCACGCCGGACACCGCCCGGGCAGCCTTCAGGTCTACCCCCGCACTTATCCCATGGTCTCTCAAGGTCCATGGTTTTGATGTCTCGTATCTCGTTCACGACGCCTCAGAGGTGGTTCACTTTCGTTCGTCTTCCGATGTCATACCTGCCAAATTAATTACTCTGACTTTTCCCCAACGCTCACGACCACCGCTCTTAACGACAGCCGCTTGGGGTGGTTTGAAGCCCGCCCCTGACGGCCGACTCCGGTGGGCCTACCACCATCTTTTCCATAGCTTTGCTTTCCGGCAAACCACCTCCTGTAGTCTGCCTTCGTGCCTGCGGCACAATTGAGAGTACCGAGTTCTACGCGTCCGAGGTCTGGTATCTGAGCGCATCGAGATCGTCAATCCAGAGCTCCATCAGAGAGTCCAGTTCTTCCTTTTCCTCATCAGAAAGATCGCCCGGCAGCTCTTCCTGTTCAAGCCAACCAAACGGGTGTGAGCGAATCAGTATCGTTGGTAGTGTCGGATAAGCGGTGCATATTCTCTGCACTGAGTCATCGAACATCCCTATCAATGGACAAGTAATCCATATCGAATCTGGAGGCAACATTTTTAGATAGCGTTGACTTTCCTCCGCCGGAAAAACCTTTCACCATTATTCGCTTGGGATGCGAAAGAATCAAAGGCGCGCTAGTGTTTGCTGTGTAGATTGGCAATCTTGTATAACCTATACTTTACTACATCACACCCTCACTCGGTCGTGTCCCGCCTTTTCAATACGTACTAAATATTACGAAGAAAAGTACTTGATCAACCGAAACACTGGTGATGACAGAAATATCTCTATAGAACAAACTTTGTCGACTTGGAAGTCTGCTGGGCAGCTGCGAAAAGCATGCCCGTGCAAAATTCATCACAGAGCGCCAAGAGACAGATTTAATAACAGAATTACGATTGGTGGCATGGAATAAATGTTCCACTCTGGAGTAATAATCTACCGCAGCAAAGAGATCAAAATCCACTTTGTGTTGTTAGTCGCCTTGAAAGAGCAGGTAATAAAAATAGTGGTCCATTGATCAGTCTGGGAGGATTTAGTGCGTTCGCAGAGAACACTCCACTGATCTTGCCGGCAGCACATCAGATTTATAGCTGGAAAAACGCTTGTATTTTGGTACAGCGCAAACTTTTTCAAGTTTACTTCGTTAATGCTGTTATGGAGATGTGCCTTGGTAGAGAAATCGACCGGGTTGCACAGGCTGTTGTGCGAACACTATTGGGTAAAGATATTTAGGCATAAGGATCTCGTTATGAAAAATATGGTTACGAAATACGAATCAGGATTGTTTGGATTAATTACTGTAGCTGTTCTAGTGGTGTGGCACGTTGAAGGGCAGAGCAGAGACAAGGATGGCTTAGTGAGTCCTGTCGACAATACACCCATGGCTATACCTGAGGTGGATGTATCTGGTCAGGATTCACCGTTTCAAGTGGAATCTGACGAGACTCAGTTCGGTAGTACTGCACAGACGCAGTGGGGCCTACAAGAATTGACCAGTCTTGATGAACTGGCGGCAGTTTCAGAATATTTGGTTGATACTGATTCAATATATAGTCAAGTACAAGAAGAAATTGAATCAACGTCTACAGAAAACGTATTCGAAGGATCGTTTATCACTAAGCCAACAGTGATAGATCTCAACATTCCTATTGTTGAAGAAAATATGGAAAATCCTACAAGACAATTGCCATTGGAATATCAAGAACGTTTGTCTGAAGCGCTTTCAATGGATGTATCGTTTAGCCTGAGTGGCGTGCCGGGTACGACGATCTTAAATCTCAAAAGCGCGAGCTTGCCCGATATCAGGGAAGCCGCTCAGAATGCGGCTGACCAATACAACAGGCGACTAACCGAGAGATCTATGCCGAACACCGGCTTGGTCCCTGATGGTTTTCGTATATCGGCAATAGTTTTTCCTTAGAAAATATTTCCTACTGATTACAAAGGAGCAAAGTGATGAAAAGATTTATTGTAAAAGGATCGAAAAATCTACTTATTGGTTTGAGTGTGCTTCTATCGATGATGCGCACGTCAGACGCCGCAGACGCGGAAATCAGCTGGCAAACGCTACCTAGTTCCTGGATGCCTAGTTCTGTGGTGTCATTGACAACTAATGCGAACAGTACCAGTGGATGGGATGTGGCCTATTGGTTTAATTTCGCTGGACATACCAACTCAATGAATAGCCCTTATTGGACGGATTCAGATAAGCAAGGTACGTTAGAGATCGGTTGGAAAGACACCGGACACAGAAACTGTAATCTACCTCGTGCCGTGACGAAAATTGGATGGCCTTCAGATGTGGAAGTGCAGCCGGACTGGACCGAAGACTTGACAGATGCCGTTGTCTGGATAGCAGATCTGCCTAAACTTCGGGGCGATCAACTATCCAAACGTTCCCATGAGTATTTCATAATGTGGGATTGTCAAACTCACGAAGGATATTGGGAGGCGGACAGGGATAAATATCTGGCGGTAAGCGAACGACCGGTACTGGAAGCGCAGCTTGGGAGCTGGAGATATAGAGTGAAAAGTCCGGCTACAACTTACTCTCGCAGGACTCAGACCATCATACCGGCGGAACAGGGGCATAAAGGCGTTCCTCGAAAATCAGATACTACCGGTTCAATTCAAACCAATGCTTACCTTCCATGGGCAACTAATTGGGATTTCGAATCCGGAGTTGCGCCCTGGTCAATGCCCACAACTGGAACAATCGATCGAATTTGCTCTGATGGACCTATAGGAAGTTGTTATGTTTACTTGAATCCACGTATTGCAGGCAGTAATTCGACCATTATGAGGCAGGCATTCAAGGTGCCTAGCGTAACTTCAAATGGACAGATATTTAGTGGGGCAAACACCTCCTATACGGTGGTTTCTCGATTTCGATGCCCTTCCTGGTCTCCTTCAGCGTATAAAGGTGGGGGATCTGCATGTCAAGTACGAGTAGGTTTGCGGCCTATTAATTCAAGTACAGTGGAGTGGAAAACTGTCTCCATTCCAAACAACAATACGTGGTATTACAAGCAGTCACCAGTTCACTGGAGTTGGGGTGCACACTCGAATGATGACGATGTTGAAATTCTAATCGATAGCATGGGCTATGGAATCGATGTGGATGGAGTATGGGTTTCATCAGGAACATGAGTGTCGCTAGTCTACGTGTGGGATGCGAATAAAGTTGGTAACTAATAATAAAGATGGGAACTGGAATGCTTCGATTCTATTCGCGTTCCAACCACCACCCTAATAGACAAGCGGGTCTCAGCGATAGAGATGCATGATGGTGCCGAGTTAGTTACCAATTTTATTAGTACGGACTGTCGGTTTCCGTGGGCATATTCTTCTCAAAGTTACCGACTTTGGTTTTAGTGACCCACTGATGTACACCGTTTGATACGGGGCTCAAGCCTGATTAGTTACCATCTTTATTATTCTCCTACACTACGGGGTACATACCAAACGAAATGAGAAGTCTATATTTCCCGTAGATTCAACAATGACCCCTCTGACAATAGTCAGTAGGGGTGTTACTAGTTGGTGCCCATCCACGAGGCTTGCTTTTTCAGCTAGTGGACGTTTTTAGCGGAGAGGTGGGAATCAGAACGACCCACAAACCCCACTAAGCGTGATTACTCTTATAACTAGGGGTGACAATAAACAGGGCAGTGGCACATCTACTGCGACAGGACAGGCAGGATTCAGTATTGATGAATGCAGCTAAGGAAAGGTACAGCCGGAGTGTGCCGAAGCGGCTCTTTGCAAAGTCTAGTTTCCTCAACGATTTATAGTCTGCTCTTGCTCTCTATCCTGACGTTCAGAGGATACGATCGCTGATTCCCTCGTCTACGGTATAGCGAAATCACCCTTAGACGTTAGCAGCACCAGACTACCAGCGCGCTGATGATACTGATTTCAGTCGCGTGTGTTCAGCAATAAACTCGAGCTTTCACCCTTATTGCCTTCGTCATCCACAGCGACTATTGCGTATTCATACATGCTTCCGGCAGATAGCGTATTATCAAAATAGCTTCTCCCATCACTCAGAGTTAATAACTCTTGGTCTCTGTAGATTTCATAACCTACCACTTTTCCATCATCCACGGCTGGTTCCTAGAACAGCTCAACAGCGCTGCGTGAATACACTTGCCCGCGCAGATTCGATATTCGGCTGGGCCTACCTTGATTCCCATCTTTATCTGCGGTTGAGAATGAAACGCTTGTCTCTGGCCCTTCGTTCCCTTCGTTGTCAACGGACCATACTGAGTAGGTGTAGACAATGTCGGGTTCCAGGGTAGAGTCAAAATAACTTCGCCCATCTCGTTGCTCCACAAACTGCCCGTTTCGTGAAATCTTGTAACCCACTACGAAGCTATCATCCGTAGCACCTTTCCAGAACAATTCTGCTGCGGTACTTGAGTAAATCGCGTATGTCAGCTCGTTGATTGCCGAGGGCGGACCTGGTGGAATGGCCTCATCTTCTTGGCCCAGCTGATAAGTAGCAGCCGGCCCTTGGTTGTCATCATTATCAACGGCGATAACTGTATAGATATGAGCAACATCTGCCTGTATGGCGTCATCATAATAACTTCGTCCATTACGAATTTCGAGAAAGTTATCATCTCGATAGATCTCGTACCCAACAATCCATCCATCGTCTGTTGCTGGTTCCCAAAATATTTCTGCACCGGTATTCGAGTAAACCTCTCCAGTAAGTGAAGCAACTATCGATGGTTTTCCAGAGTCGGTCGGAGGCGTACCAGATGAACTTGTCGTTAAAGAGATGCTTGTGCGTTCGCTTTCTCCATCCCCCGAGACCGCAATCACCGAGTAGTCATACCTTGTGCCGCTGGCCAAGCTACTATCAAAATAGCTCCGCCCACTACGATTCTCTACCAACTCATCGTCACGGTAAATCTCGTACGTGGTTGTTGCGTCATGTCCCGGCCCTGCTGTCCAAAATATTTCTACAGCGGTTGAGGAGTACACCTCTCCACGAAGATCTGAAACCGGCGCGAGTTCCGGCTGTTCGGGCAGAGTTCGTGCTGAAACGCTTGTGACAGGTCCCTCCTGCCCACTCGAATCTACGGCTACCACGTTGTAGGAATAATCGGTATCGGGTAATAGCCCGATTTCTTCAAAACTCAACCGTGTAGTAGTGTCCAGAAGCCCAATATCTCTGTACACCTGATAATGCTCTACCTGGATGTCATCATTGGCAGCTTGCCATTCGATCGTTACGGAATCTACTGTTACCTGATCTATGACGAGTGCTGCCACCGCAGTCGGAGGCTCATCTGAATCCACAGCATCACAGAGCGTTCCGGCAATTACCTCCTTACTCTCAAGGTTGCCTGCAAAGTCATAGGTGTAATTGAACTCATTGCCACACGAATCGCGATATTGAGTTAGTCGATTCAGCTCATCATAGGTGTACTCCAGCTCCGCGCCAGTTACTGAGGTCGCCATAAGTAAAATTGGCAGGTATACAACATACTTGCTGGGCTTTGGGAAGCTAATGATTGACATATCTAGTGACCGAACATTATGTTAAATGTTTCTTGTGCCATCTCTAGCCCCTCGAGAAATTCAATCCCTTCGGCGATATGCTCTGAAGATGGCTTTAAAATACTACCGCCTGTCATTGCTGCTGTCGCAACACCAAAACCGATATCAACAATATTTCCGTAATGCTCGCCCCTATCCCCAGCAATTAGGCTTCCAAAAAATGCAAAGTAGCTTTCTGGGCTGTTTCCATCCATCGCCACATTCGCTCCGACCAAGCCAAGCTCAATTAGAGACTTGCCGCAAGATGAAGCAGCAAATACTCCTGCAGTTTTAATAGCAATGCCACACGAAACGGTCGTTGCCGCGCCTTTTGCAGTGACCTTTGCTGCATCAATCCAAGTGTCGATAACCCCCACGTAAGCTTCTGCGTAATAGGTTGCACTCTGGCTTGCTGCTTGCGCTTTTAGTCTGACGTATTTTAAATTACGTGCACTGTTAACTGCTTCAGTGCGATTAGGATTAATCCCCTGAGAAGTAAATCCGGTGATATCAATATTGCTGATTGGACTGTTTAGCCCATACGCATACTTGTTCAACGTCTGCGGGCTGGTGGCCTTACCATCGAGTAGATCTTCCGAGTTAAACCGACTCAACTGTGCATCGTAATACCTCGCCCGGATGTAATGCAGCCCATTTCCATCATCCTCCACGCCGTACTTACCCAGATACCGGAAGGGCTGGTCGTCAATTGTGCTAGATGTGGTGTCCCCGAACGGGGTATACGCATACTGCGCCTCGGTATTGCCATTTCCATCACTGATCGCTGTCGTGCTACCGGTCACATCGTAGTGGTGATAATTCGTTGTGTCATCAGGAGAAATACTCCCAATCAGACCATCTCCATACAGGTAATAACGCTCTATATCGCCTGCACCATTGGATTCAGTCAATACCCATGACAGGGGTGAACGTGTATCAAGAGTGTAGTGTTTCTCTATGCCGTTCTGCAATTTGCTTCGTCGTCGATCATCACCATCGTACACATACGTGTTAATTGCCCCTGCACGTGTTGCCTCTGTCAGCCGATCGGCTGTGTTAAAGCTGTGTTGATTATTCTGGAGTGAGAGTAGATTGCCCTCGCTGTCATGGCTAGCTGCTTCCCCATTGATAGTCAACAGCTGATTCTGGGCGTTATGTTCCCGAATCTCTGACAAACCGGTGACTAAAGGTGCCAGCGTGTGCTCGGCACTGATTTGCGTAATGTTGCCATTGGTATCCAGCGTCACTTCATAGCCAGGCAGTGGCTCATTACTCTCTAGTGCCTGTGTGTGCTCGAGCCGTGTGAGCTGACTTGCGGCATTGTATTCATAGTCTGTACCCGTACCGTTTGGATAGCGTGTTCGCTGCATTCTGCCAACGTTGTCGTGCTCGTACCGAGTGGTATTGTCCAGCCAGTCCGTTACCTCGGTCAGTTGATTCGCGCCGTCGTAATCGTAGCGCACCACCTTGCCATCTGGATAAGTCAGTGTTTGCAGATTTCCCGTCTCGTCATAGCTGTAGCCCACTACATGTCCGAGGGGTTGTACTGATCGAGTCATTCGATCCAGAGCGTCGTAGGTGTATGTGTGATTCCCCGACGCATCGCTCATTGCTACCCGATTGCCGACCACATCATAGCGAAACATCACATCCGGGTCTGTCGGATAGTCCTTCCTTGTCATCCGATCATCCGCATCGTACGCGTATCGGGTAGTCTCGCCGTTTGCATCTGTCATCGCAATCAAATTGCCCACGGCATCGTACGTATAGGTGTCTGTACTCCCCAACGCACCGGTTACGCTTACCACGCGGTTCAGTGCATCGTATGCATATTGTCGCGCATTGTCCCGGGGATCACTGATTCGCGTCGGATTGCCCTCGCTGTCATAGTCAACCGTCGTGACCAACCCTATCGCATCCATGACTGTGGTGACTCGACCCAATGCGTCGTAACCCATACTGGTGGTCTGTGTCAGATCTGCACTGGTTTGACTGACCACGCGGTTCAGGGCGTCGTAGCTTACTGTGCGTAAATCACCACGCCCATCGGCACTCGAGACACGGTTATTGTTTTCATCATAGCTATAGGTGACTGTATCTCCGGCATCATTTATCTGACTGATCAGATTGCCTTCGTTATCGTAGGTATATTGCTGAGATCGCCCCTCGCCATCGCTCACCTGTACCAGGTGATCCACCGCATCGTAGGTATAATTTGAGGTATTCCCTTTTGGATCGATCTGCGACAAGCGTCGATCATTGGCATCGTAGGTGTAGCTTGTCTCCTGACCCAATGCATCGCTTACACGCACCAGGTTCTCCCGCTCGTCATATCCATAGGTAGTGACCCGACCCAGTCCATCAGTGATCGTCGAGACGTTCCCGTTCAAATCGTAGGTATAAGCTGTGGTTTTGCCACCAGCAGTGGTATTCGACAAAATACGACCCTGAGCATCGTAGGTGAAGGCCGTGGTCTCATCCAGCGCATCGGTGACGCTCAGGCGACGGCCCAGAATGTCATACGTGAACGTTGTCGTTTCACCCAAGGCATTGGTCAGACTAACCAGATTACCGGCTGCATCGTAACTGCGATTCGATGAATGGCCATTGCGATCAGCGGCGCTTAGCATCAGACCTCTTTCATCGTATGTCCACTGCTTGCTGGCACCCGCAGGATCGATCAGCGTGATCAGGTTCCCTGCTGCATCATATTGGTACTGACGCTGCTGCCCAAGAGCAGTTGTCTCAGATGTCACATCATCATATTCGTCGTAGGTATATTGAGTAATTTCACCTCGGGCATCTGTCATTGACGTCATATTGCCGCGAGCGTCAAACGTTGATGTCAGACTGTGACCATTTCGGTCAGTTGTCCGTACACGGTTATTGTTCTCGTCGTATGCGTACTCACTCGCATGACCTAGACCGTCAACCTTTCTGATCAGACGCAGGCGCTCATCATGGTAGTAGGTTACCGTGTTGCCTTCTGCAAAGGTCGTTGTGGTGGCATTCGCCACAGGCGTGTCGTAGGCCATCGTTGTCACCTTTCCACGACCGTTGCTTTGGCTGATGACACGACTCTGCTCGTCGTACACATTGTCGATCTCGACATGCCCTTTGGGTGTAACTACACGCACTAATCGATGCGAATCATCGTAGTCATATTGTGTGACCGCACCGTGCACGTCGGTGTACGAGATCAGATCACCGGCTATCGAGTAGCCGTAGCTAAGCGTATGGCCTGCCGGATCAGATACAGCAGCTAAAAGACCTTCACCATTATAGGTGTAGCTTAGTGAGCGTCCTGAGGGATCGTTGACGGTCAACAGCTCGCCATTGCTGCCATAGCTAAACGTGATGGTGTTGCCGTTTTGGTCCTGCTGAGTACTGAGCTGACCTTCTGCTGTGAATCCGAACCGGCGCTGATCCTTTAGCAACAGTTCATATGAACCATCGTCTTGTTTCGAAACTATGTTGTAGTTACCTTCGTAACGTGAGGTGAAGACATCGTCGGCATCGTCATCATCAAAATACTCGCTATGCCCGTCATCAAAGGTGACCACGACCGCTGCATCATCCGTCGTTGATAGCGACAGCTCGTAGTTGTGGCGCCAGCCTGCACCCAAGGCACCAGTGACCTTACGGCAAGCACGCGCAACTTTCTAGCAAACGTGGTCTATGCCACGCAGGCGTCGGCGTCGTTATTTTCCGTTTCTTTTGTCGAGCTCGATGTCGGGTAGTTCCAAGGCAACCACTTCTCAGGCGATGCCTTGACCTGCAGCTGATTCTGTTGAACCGCAATCAGGTAGT